>Ga0335069_10000765_pt1 | contig 52315 bp, 39 predicted proteins | sample Lox_Sample_11_FD_206714 | JGI IMG/M metagenome (GOLD analysis project Ga0335069, IMG submission 206714) | Soil microbial communities from Loxahatchee National Wildlife Refuge, Florida, United States - Lox_Sample_1.1 | ecosystem: Environmental > Terrestrial > Soil > Wetlands | place: USA... | reverse complement strand
CCGTTGCCACGGTGATCTCCTGTCCCGGCTGCAGCTCCGCGTTGCCGTCGAGGCGGAACTCGCGGACGAGCTTTGACGGCTTCACGCCGGCCTTCGCGAAATGCCCCTTGGCGGGAGACGACACGAGCCGCTCGCGCATCGGGTCGAACCCGAGCTGCACGGCCTGGTACCCGTCGCGCTCCCTGGTCTTGATCTGCGTGACGTAGCACGGCCCGGCCTCGATCACGGTGCATGGAATCACCTGACCGGCATCGTCGAACATGCTGGTCATGCCGATTTTCTTCCCCAGGAGTCCGTTCATACCTTCTTCCGTAATAAGAATATACAACCGCCGCCCGGCGGCTCAGCCGCAGGCACCGTTCCCGTCGCGCCGCCCCCCCGGCCGTTCTGATCCGGAGCGGTTGCGCGTACCCCCAAGCCCAGCAGAAAGATCGCGGGTTACACTTTGATCTCGACGTCGACGCCCGCGGGGAGATCGAGCTTCATCAGGGAATCGACGGTCTTGTTGGTCGAGTTGAGGATGTCGATCAGCCGCTTGTGGGCGCGCGTCTCGAACTGCTCCCTCGACTTCTTGTCAACGTGAGGAGAACGAAGCACAGTATAGACCGTACGCTTCGTGGGTAACGGAATCGGGCCTGAGACCACAGCGCCTGTTGACTTGACAGTCTTGATGATTTTCTCCGCAGACTTGTCGATCAGGTTGTGATCGTACGACTTCAGCTTGATGCGTATTTTCTGCCCGGCCACGTTCGTCAGTACTCCATGTAATCGCTACTGGACACAACGGGGGGCGCGCACATTGCGCACCCCCCGGGATTTAGCGTATCATTCGAGAATCTTCGTCACAACGCCCGACGCCACGGTGCGGCCCCCCTCGCGGATAGCGAACCGGAGGCCTTCCTCCATGGCGATCGTGCTGATCAGCTCCACGTTCATCCCGTCCACGTTGTCGCCGGGCATGACCATCTCGGTGCCCGCCGCCAGCGTGGCGACGCCCGTCACGTCGGTCGTCCGGAAGTAGAACTGCGGACGGTAGCCCGAGAAGAAGGGCGTGTGGCGGCCCCCCTCCTCTTTCTTCAGCACGTACACCTGGGCCAGGAACTTCTTGTGGGGCGTGATCGATCCCGGCTTGGCGATGACCTGTCCGCGCTCGAGCTGCGTCTTTTCCACGCCGCGCAGGAGGAGTCCCGCATTGTCGCCCGCCTGGACCTCGTCGAGCTCCTTGCGGAACATCTCGGCGCCTGTGACGACCGTCTTCATGTGCGCGCCGAGACCGATGATCTCGACCTCGTCGCCGACCTTCGCCCTGCCGCGCTCGACACGGCCGGTGCCGACCGTGCCGCGGCCGGTGATGGAGAACACGTCCTCCACCGGCATCAGGAACGGCTTGTCGATGTCACGCTGCGGCACGGGGATGTAGCTGTCCACCGCGTTCATCAGGTCCATGATGCACTTGAACGCGGGATCGTCGACCTTCGAGTCGGGCTTGATTGCCTGCTCCATGGCCTTCAGGGCGCTCCCGCGGATGATCGGGATCTCGTCGCCGGGGAACTCGTACTTCTTCAGCAGGTCGCGCAGCTCCAGCTCCACCAGATCCAGCAGCTCGGGATCGTCCACCGCGTCCACCTTGTTCATGAACACCACGATGCGGGGGACGCCGACCTGGCGTGCGAGCAGAACGTGCTCGCGCGTCTGGGGCATCGGGCCGTCGGTGGCGGCAACGACCAGGATCGCGCCGTCCATCTGCGCCGCGCCCGTGATCATGTTCTTCACATAGTCGGCGTGGCCGGGGCAGTCCACGTGCGCGTAGTGCCGCTTCTCGGTCGAGTATTCCACGTGGGCCGTGGCGATCGTGATACCGCGCTCGCGCTCCTCGGGGGCGTTGTCGATGCTGTCAAACGTGCGGACCGCCGACAGACCCTTTTTCGCCAGCACCATGGTGATGGCCGCCGTCAGCGTCGTCTTGCCGTGGTCGACGTGGCCGATCGTGCCGACGTTCACATGAGGTTTGTCCCTGGTAAATTTCTCTTTTGCCATTTATGTTCTCTCCTCTGGAATAGAAGGGGATGTGGTTGACGGCCCCGAGTCTTATGCGGTCACTGCTTCCTTGCCCTTGAGCTTCTCGATGATCTGGTCCGACACGCTCCTGGGCGTTTCATCGTAGTGCGAGAGCTCCATCGAATAGATCGCGCGCCCCTGCGTCATCGAGCGGAGCGTCGTCGAGTAGCCGAACATCTCCGACAGGGGAACGGACGCCTTGATGACCTGCGCGTCCTTCCGCGGGTTCATGCCCTCGATCTTCCCGCGGCGCGAGTTGAGATCGCCGATCACGTCGCCCATGTACTCCTCGGGCGTCACGACCTCGACAGCCATGATCGGCTCCAGGATGACGGGACTGGCCTTGCGCGCGGCTTCCTTGAAGGCGATCGAGCCGGCGATTTTGAAGGCCATTTCCGACGAGTCCACTTCGTGGAACGAGCCGTCGTACAGCTTCACCTTCACGTCCTCCACGGGGTAGCCCGCGAGCACGCCGTTCTTCATCGCCTCGACGATCCCCTGCTCGACCGGCTTGACGTATTCCTTCGGCACCACGCCGCCCACGATCGCGTTCTCGAAGACGAACCCGGCGCCCTTGGCGTTGGGCTCGATCTCGATCCAGACGTGTCCGTACTGGCCGCGGCCGCCGGACTGGCGGACAAACTTCCCCTCGGCGTGCACCTTCTTGCGGACTGTCTCCTTGTAGGCCACCTGCGGCTTGCCGATGTTGGCCTCCACCCGGAACTCCCGCTTCATGCGGTCGATGATGATCTCCAGATGGAGCTCCCCCATCCCGCTGATGATGGTCTGCCCGGTCTCCTCGTTGGTCGCAACGCGGAGCGTGGGGTCCTCCTCGGTGAGCTTCTGGAGCGCCTCCCCCATCTTCTCCTGGTCGGCCTTCGTCTTCGGCTCGATCGCCACGTGGATGACGGGATCGGGAAACGTCATCTTCTCCAGAATGATCGGGTCGGACTCGTCGCAGAGCGTATCGCCCGTGCGCGTGTTCTTCAGTCCCACGGCGGCCACGATATCGCCGGCGAACGCCTCCTCGACGTCCTCCCGCGAATTGGCGTGCATGCGCAGGATGCGGCTGATCCGCTCCTTCTTGTCGGAGACGGAATTGTACACGTAGGAGCCCGAGCGGAGCGTGCCGGCGTACACACGGAAGTACGTCAGGCGGCCCACAAACGGGTCGGACATGATCTTGAACGCCAGCGCGGCAAACTTCTCCTTGTCGTCCACCCGGCGGGTCACGTGGTCCGTGAGGTTCACGTGGTGCCCCGTGATCGTCCCCTCGTTCAGGTCGAGGGGCGACGGCAGGTAGTTCACCACGCCGTCGAGCAGCATCTGCACCCCCTTGTTCTTGAAGGAGGAGCCGCAGAGCACGGGGATGATGCTGACCTTCAGCGAGGCGCGCCGGAGAACGGCCATGATCTCCTTCGGCGTGATCTCCTTTCCTTCCAGGTACTTCTCAAGGAGCGTGTCGTCCTCGTCGGAGACCGCCTCGAGCATCTTGGTGCGGTACTGCTGGGCCTTCGCCTGCATGTCGTGCGGGATATCCATGTCTTCCCACTCGACGCCGAGCGAGGAATCCTTGTACATCTTCGCCTTCATCGTCACCAGGTCGATGATCCCCGCGAAGAGGTCTCCCTCACCGACCGGGAGCTGGATCGGGACCGCGTTCGCGCTCAGGCGGTCCTTCATCATCTCGACCACCGCAAGGAAGTCCGCCCCGACCCGGTCCATCTTGTTGACGAACGCGATCCGGGGGACGCCGTATTTGTCCATCTGCCGCCAGACCGTCTCGGACTGGGGCTCGACGCCGCCGACCGAGCAAAAGAGCGCCACGGCGCCGTCCAGCACGCGCAGCGACCGCTCCACCTCCGCGGTGAAGTCGACGTGCCCGGGCGTGTCGATAATGTTGATCCGGTGGTTGTCCCAGAAGCAGGTGGTGGCCGCCGAGGTGATCGTGATTCCCCGTTCCTTCTCCTGCTCCATCCAGTCCATCGTCGCCGCACCGTCGTGGACCTCCCCCATCCGGTGGAGCACCCCCGTGTAGAAGAGGATGCGCTCCGTCGTCGTGGTCTTGCCCGCGTCGATGTGCGCGCTGATCCCGATGTTTCGTGTCCGCTCTAGCGGGTACTGTCTCGGCATATGCTTCTGCTCTTCTCCCTCTGTCCCTTCACCACTTGAAATGGGCGAACGCCTTGTTGGCCTCCGCCATCTTGTGCGTGTCTTCCTTCTTCTTCACTGCGTTGCCCTCGCCGTTGGAGGCGGCGATGAACTCCGCGGCCAGCTTCTGCGACATCGACTTGTCCTTCCGGTCGGCCGCGTAGCCGATCAGCCACCGGATGGCCAGCGCGACGCTCCGCTCCCCCCGCACCTCGGTCGGCACCTGGTAGGTTGCGCCGCCGACGCGCCGCGCCTTCACCTCCAGCATCGGGCGCGTGTTGCTCACAGCTTTCTTGAACACCTCCAGCCCCGTGTTCTTCGTCCGCTCCTCGATGAGGTGGAACGCGTCGTACAGGATGCGGCGGGCGAGATGCTTCTTCCCCCGCTTCATGATGTTGTTGATGAACTCCGCGACCAAAACGTCCCCGTACCGCGGGTCCGGAATCGTGGGTCTGGGTGTCGACTTTTTCTTTCTCACGTCGTCGTCCGTTGTCCTGGAATGTTCCCGGCGGTGGGCGCTACTTGCCGCGCTTGGCGCCGTACTTGGACCGCCCCTGCTTCCGCTCCGCAACACCCGCCGTGTCGAGCGTGCCCCGGATGATGTGGTAGCGCACCCCCGGCAGGTCCTTCACGCGCCCGCCGCGGATCATCACGATCGAGTGCTCCTGCAGGTTGTGCCCCTCCCCCGGGATATAGGCCGTCACTTCCATGCCGTTGGTCAGCCGGACGCGCGCCACCTTGCGCAGCGCCGAGTTCGGCTTCTTGGGGGTCGTGGTGTAGACGCGGGTGCAGACGCCCCGTTTCTGGGGACTGCCCCCCATGGCCGGGGCCTTGCTTTTCCACGTAACTTTGCGCCTGCTGTTCCTGATGAGCTGCTGGATCGTTGGCACGGAAACTCCGTTAAGCTGCTTGCGGGCGTGGATTTTCGATAAAGCTTCTTAAGATACGGAAAACGGGTCTCTTTGTCAAGGGAATCAGGGCGTTGCGAGCTTCTCTCTCGCCCTGGCCTTCCCGGGGGACGCTTCCTCCTCCTCGGGGGCCGGCTCGGCCGCCGCGGCTTCCTCCGCCGCCGGGGGAGTGTCGACCCGGAGGTCGCGGAAGTGCTTGAGGCCTGTCCCCGCCGGGATCAGGTGGCCCATGATCACGTTCTCCTTCAGGCCCAGGAGGTTGTCCAGCTTCCCCTCGATCGCCGCATCGGTCAGCACCTTGGTCGTCTCCTGGAAGGAGGCAGCCGAGATCCAGCTCTCCGTGGAGAGCGAGGCCGAGGTGATGCCGAGCAGCACCGGTTCGGATGTGGCGGGCTCCGCATCGCGGTACTCCACCACTTTCTTCGCCTTCTTGCGGAGGTCCGCGTTCGTCTCACGGACCTTCTTCTTGGCGGCCAGCTGCCCGTTCCTGAGTTTCGCGTCACCCTTGCTCACGACGAGCACCTTGTCGCGCAGGCTGTCGTTTTCCTCCTCGAACTTCAGCTTGTCCACGTAGTCCCCCTCCAGGAACTTCGTGTCGCCGGAGTCCACGATGCGCACCTTCTGCATCATCTGCCGCACGATGATCTCGATGTGCTTGTCGTTGATCTTCACCCCCTGGATCCGGTAGACCTCCTGGATCTCGTTCACGAGGTACTCCTGCACGGCACCCACGCCCTTGATGCGGAGGACGTCGTGGGGATCGATCGCGCCGTCGGAGAGGCGCTCCCCCGCGCGGACCACGTCGTTGGCCTGCACGAGCACGTGCTTGCCCAGAGGGATCGGGTACTTGCGGATGTCCTTGCCGTCATGGCTCGTGACGATCACCTCGCGCGAGCCGCGCTTCTGGGCGCCGAAGCTGACGATACCGTCGATCTCCGACACGACCGCGGGGTCGTTCGGGCTGCGCGCCTCGAAGAGCTCGGTGACGCGCGGCAGGCCGCCGGTGATGTCGCGGGTCTTGCCGATGTCGCGCGGAATCCGCGCCAGCACCGTGCCGGCGGTGATCTCCTGATCGTCGTTGACCACGATGTGGGCGCGCGTCGGGATGATGTAGGTCCCGACCTTCCCCTTCTTGCTGTGCACCTCCAGGGTCGGCGCCAGCGTCCGGTCGCGCGAGTCGATGACCACCTTCTGAATGTGGCCGGTCTGCTCGTCGTCGATTTCCCGGAACGTCACGTTTTCCTTGAGCTGGTGGTACCTCACCGTCCCCGCGTGCTCCGAGATGATGACCGCGTTGTACGGGTCCCACTCGTAGATGATCTGCCCGCGGGCCACCTTCTCCCCGTCCTTCAGCAGCATCGTGGCGCCGTAGGGCACATCGTACTTGGTGAGCATGCGGTTGTCATGATCGAGGACGTTGACCACGCCGCTCCGGCCCGAGACGATGATCCTGAAGCCGTCGTCGTCGGGCACTTCCAGGAACTTCACTCCCTCGTACTGCAGCGCCCCGTCGAACTTCGACGCGACCTGCGACTGGGAAGCGATGAGGCTGGCCGTGCCTCCTGTGTGGAACGTGCGGAGCGTCAGCTGCGTCCCCGGCTCGCCGATCGACTGGGCGGCGATGATGCCGACGGTCTCCCCGGGCTGGATCAGCTTGCCCGTGGTGAGGTTGCGTCCGTAGCAGAGCGCGCAGATGCCGCGCTTGGCCTCGCACATGAGCACCGAGCGGATTTCCACGGTCTCGATCGACGTCTCGGCGATGCGGTCCGCTTTCTCCTCGTCGATCAGCTCCCCCGCGCGGACGATGACTTCCCCGGTGATCGGGTCCGCCACGTCGTGCACGGAAACGCGCCCCACGATGCGCTCCGCCAGCGGCTCCTTCACGTCCTCCCCCTCCTTCAGAGCGCCGGTCACCACGCCGCGGATCGTGCCGCAGTCCTCCTGCGTGATGATCGCGTCCTGCGCGACGTCCACGAGCCTGCGCGTCAGGTAGCCGGCGTCAGCCGTCTTGAGCGCGGTGTCGGCGAGGCCCTTGCGGGCGCCGTGGGTTGAGATGAAGTATTCCAGGATCGAGAGTCCCTCGCGGAAGTTCGCGATGATGGGGTTCTCGATCAGCTCGCCCGTGGCGCCGGAGAGCGATTTCTGCGGCTTGGCCATGAGGCCGCGCATGCCGGCGAGCTGCCGCACCTGTTCCTTCGAGCCCCGGGCCCCGGAGTCGACCATCATGTAGAGGGAGTTGAACCCCTCGCGCGAGTGCTGGAGCGACTCGAACAGGCGCTCGGCCACGCGGTTGGTCACGCTCGTCCAGATGTCGATGACCTTGTTGTAGCGCTCGCCCTTGGTGATGAAGCCGCGGATGTACTGACTCTCGACCTCGTCCACGCTCTTCTGGGCGCGGCCGATGATCTCCTCCTTCTCCCGCGGGATGATGACGTCGTCGATGCTCACCGAGAGACCGCCCGCCGTGGCGTAGCGGAACCCGATGTCCTTCAGCTTGTCCAGGAACTCGGCGGTCTTGAGGTTGCCGACTTTCCGGAAGGCCGTGGAGATGATCTGGACCAGGCGCTTCTTGTTCAGCAGCTCGTTGAAGTACCCGATCTCCTCCGGCACGATCTGGTTGAAGATGACGCGCCCGGTGGTGGTCTCGACCATCGCGCCGCCGATCCGGACCTTGATGCGCGCGTGGAGGCCGACCTTTCCGTAGTTAAACGCGATGATCGCCTCGCGCGGGGAGGAGAACTGGAGACCCTCGCCCGTGTCCCCGCTGCGGGACTTCGTGAGGTAGTAGCAGCCCAGGACCTGGTCCTGCGTCGGCGTCACGATGGGCGCGCCGCTGGCCGGCGAAAGGATGTTGTGGCTCGACAGCATCAGGATCCGCGCTTCGAGCTGCGCGTCAAACGACAGGGGAACGTGCACGGCCATCTGGTCGCCGTCGAAGTCCGCGTTGAACGCGGTGCACACCATCGGGTGAATCCGGATGGCTTTCCCTTCCACGAGCACGGGCTGAAACGCCTGAATGCCCAGGCGGTGCAGCGTCGGGGCGCGGTTGAGGAGCACCGGGTGCCCGTCGATGATGTTCTCGAGGATCTCCCAGACTTCGGGACCCTTCTTGTCCACCATCTTCTTCGCGCTCTTGACGGTCTTGACGATCCCCCGCTCGATGAGCTTGCGGATGATAAACGGCTTGAAGAGCTCGACCGCCATGTCCTTCGGCAGGCCGCACTCGTGCAGGCGCAGCTCGGGACCCACCACGATGACCGAGCGGCCGGAGTAGTCGACGCGCTTGCCGAGCAGGTTCTGGCGGAACCGTCCCTGCTTCCCCTTCAGCATGTCGGAGAGGGACTTCAGGGCGCGGTTGTTGTCGCTGCGCACCGCGTTGACGCGGCGCGAGTTGTCAAACAGGGAGTCGACCGCCTCCTGGAGCATCCGCTTCTCGTTGCGCAGGATGACGTCCGGCGCCTTGATGTCGATCAGCCGCTTCAGCCGGTTGTTCCGGATGATCACCCGCCGGTAGAGGTCGTTCAGGTCCGACGTCGCGAACCGCCCGCCCTCCAGGGGCACCAGGGGCCGCAGCTCCGGCGGGATCACCGGGATGATGTCGAGCACCATCCACTCCGGCCTGTTGACGGGACCCCCCTCCGCTTCGCGGAAGGCCTCGACGACGCGCAGGCGCTTGAGTGCGTCCTGCTTCTTCTGGACGGACGTCTCCTCCAGGATCTGGGCCCGCAGCTCCGCCGCGAGCGCCCCGATGTCGACCTGCTTCAGGAGGCTCTTGATCGCCTCGCCGCCGATCTGTGCGACGAACCTCCGCTTGTCCGACGGCTCGAGGTCGTCGTGGCTGTCCGGCAGGGTCGACAGGATCTCAAAGAACTGCTCCTCCGAGATCAGGTCTTTTTTCTGGAGCCCCGTCGTCCCGGGGTTGACCACCACGTAGGACTCGTAGTAGATGATCTTCTCCAGGTCCTTCGACGTCATCCCCAGGATGTAGCCGATCTTCGAGGGGAGCGACCGGAAGTACCAGATATGCACCACCGGCACAGCCAGCGCAATGTGCCCCATCCGCTCGCGCCGCACGCTCTTCTGCGTGACCTCCACCCCGCACCGGTCGCAGATGATGCCGCGGTAGCGGATGCGCTTGTACTTCCCGCAGTGGCACTCCCAGTCGCGCACCGGCCCGAAGATCTTCTCGCAGAAGAGGCCGTCCTTCTCGGGACGGAACGACCGGTAGTTGATCGTCTCCGGCTTCGTGACCTCGCCGTGCGACCGCTGCAGGATCATGTCCGACGACGCAAGACTGATCGTGATGCGGGTGAAGTTCTTCTTTGCCTCTTTGTCGTGATGAAACATCGCCATGGAATTCCTCCACACCGTTGTTGGTCGAGTCGCGCCCTAGTCGAGCTTCACGTCGAGCCCCAGGCCCATCAGCTCGCGGATCAGCACGTTGAACGATTCCGGGACGTTGGATTCCGGAAGGTTCTCCCCCTTGACGATCGCCTCGTACACCTTCGCGCGACCCGAGACGTCGTCGCTCTTCACCGTGAGAATTTCCTGCAGCACGTGCGCCGCTCCGTAGCCCTCGAGCGCCCAGACTTCCATTTCCCCGAAGCGCTGGCCGCCGAACTGCGCCTTGCCCCCCAGGGGCTGCTGCGTGATCAGCGAGTACGGACCGATCGAGCGTGCGTGGATCTTGTCGTCGACCAGGTGCGAGAGCTTCAGCATGTAGATGACGCCGACGGTCACCTCCTGGTCGAATTTCTCGCCCGTCCGCCCGTCGATCAGGACGGAACGGGAGCTTTCGTTGAGTCCCGCCTTCCGGAGCTCCCCCTGGACGTCCTCCCAGGTGGCCCCGTCGAAGATCGGGGAAGCGAACTTCACGCCGAGCGCCCCGGCGGCCCATCCCAGGGCGGTTTCGTAGAGCTGCCCCAGGTTCATGCGGGAGGGGACGCCCAGCGGGTTGAGCACGATGTCCACCGGGGTGCCGTCGGGGAGGAACGGCATGTCCCCCACCGGCACGATGCGCGAGACAACGCCCTTGTTCCCGTGGCGGCCGGCCATCTTGTCGCCGACGGAGAGCTTCCGCTTCTTCGCGACGTACACCTTGGCCAGCTGCACGACGCCGGGAGGCAGCTCATCGCCGAGCTGGATCTTGTTCTTCTCGTGGCGGAACTCCTCCTCGATCCCCGTGAGCTTGTCGAAGTAGTTCGTGAAGATCTTGTTGACCAGGCCGTTCTTGCGCTTGTCGTCCACCCAGTCCGCCGCAAAGTCCAGCTTCTCGATGTCCTCGGAGGACTCGAAGGTGTCGGCCCTGAACTGCGTGCCGGCGCGGTAGGCCATGTTGCCGTCCTTGTCGCGCACGCCGACCGACTTCTCCCCGTCGAGCAGCACGCCCAGCTTCCGCGCGAGCCGCTCCCGCAGGTCGACCACGATCTTCCGCCGCTGGCGGTCGAGCGCGTCGCTCCGCCGCTTGTCCTCCTTCTTCGACTCCGCGTCCTTCTTCTTCCTGCTGAAGAGCTTGGTGGCAATGACCACCCCCTTCATCCCGGGAGGCGCCTTCAGGGAGGCGTCCTTGACGTCGCCGGCCTTCTCGCCGAATATCGCCTTCAGCAGCTTCTCCTCGGGCGTGGGATCGGATTCCCCCTTCGGCGTGATCTTGCCGATGAGGATATCCCCCTCGACCACCTCGGCGCCGACGCGGATGATGCCGTTCTCGTCCAGGTCCTTGGTGGCCTCCTCGCTGACGTTCGGGATCTCCTTGGTCAGCTCCTCCTCCCCGCGCTTGGTATCGCGGACCTGCAGCTCAAACTCCTCGATGTGGATCGACGTGAAGATGTCCTGCGAGACGATCTTCTCGCTGACGATGATCGCGTCCTCGAAGTTGAACCCGTTCCAGGGCATGAACGCGACAAGCACGTTCCTCCCCAGGGCGAGCTCGCCTCCCTCGGTGGCCGAGCCGTCCGCCAGCACGTCCCCTTTCTTCACCTTGTCGCCCGGCTTGACAATGGCCTTCTGGTTGATGCACGTGTCCTGGTTCGTCCGGAAAAACTTCGTCAGCCGGTACTCGACGCGCCGCTTGTCCTCAAAGGAGATGAGCGCCTCGGTGCTGTTCTCGTCGATGTCGTAGACGACCACGATGCGGGTGGCGTCGACGTATTCCACCGTGCCGTTCCGCTCCGCCACGATCAGCGCGCGCGCGTCGCGGGCGATCTTCTCCTCGAGGCCGGTCCCGACGAGCGGCGACTCGGGGCGCAGCAGCGGCACGGACTGCCGCTGCATGTTTGATCCCATGAGGGCGCGGTTGGCGTCGTCGTGCTCCAGGAACGGGATGAGGCCCGCCGCCGCGCTCACGATCTGGTTCGGCGCGACGTCCATGTACTGGACCTCGTCCGGCTTGCACACCGGGAAATCGCCCTGGTAGCGCGCCTTGACGCGATCGCTCTGGAAGCTCCCGCGCCCGTCCACCGGGGCGTTCGCCTGGGCGATGGTGTGGACGTCCTCCTGCTCGGCGGTGAGGAACTCGATCTCGTCGAGCACCTTCCCGTTTTTCACCTTCCGGTACGGCGTTTCGATGAACCCGAACTCGTTCACCCGCGCGTGAATGCACAGGGATGAGATGAGGCCGATGTTGGGGCCTTCCGGCGTCTCGATCGGACAGAGCCGGCCGTAGTGCGTGTAGTGCACGTCGCGCACCTCGAACCCCGCCCTCTCGCGGGTCAGGCCGCCGGGTCCCAGCGCCGACATGCGGCGCTTGTTCGTCAGCTCGGCCAGCGGGTTGGTCTGGTCCATGAACTGCGAGAGCGGGTTGGTCCCGAAAAAGGCGTTGATGACGCTCGAGATCGTCCGCGCGTTCACCAGGTCCTGCGGGGTGAGGTTCTCGTTGTCACGGATGTTCATCCTCTCCCGTATCGTGCGGGCCATGCGCGCCAGCCCGATATTGAACTGCTGCGCGATCTGCTCCCCGACCGTCCGCACCCGGCGGTTCCCCAGGTGGTCGATGTCGTCCACCGCGCGCTTCTTCTGCTGGAGCTCGATCAGGTAGTTGATGATCGCGATAATGTCCTGCTTGGTCAGCGTCGTGGTCGCAACCGGAATATCCAGGCCCAGCTTGCCGTTGATCCGGTAGCGCCCCACGTCGCCCAGATCGTACCGCTTCTCGTTGAAGAAGAGGCGGTCGATCAGCGTCTTGGCCGTCTCCAGATCGGGCGCATCGCCCGAGCGGAGCTGCTTGTAGATCGCCCCCAGCGCATCTTCCTCGGACCGCACGATGTCCTTGGAGATCGTCTTGGCGATCACCGACTCCTCGTTTCCCTGCTGGACAAGCAGCCGGAGCTTCCGGACGTTCGATTTCCGGATGCGCTTGATGTGCTCCTCGGTGAGGGTGGAGTCCTTCGCGATGAAGATCTCCCCCGTCTTCTTGTCCACGACGTCGCTGCAGATGACGCGTCCCTCGTAATCCTTGAGGTCCACCTTCGCGACGTCCACCTCCTCGACCAGGTTGAACAGCTGCAGGATCTCGTCGTCGGACGAATACCCGAGCGCCCGCAGGAGCGTGGTGACCGGGAACTTCTTCTTCCGGTCGATGTACGCGTACATCACGTTGTTGATGTCCGTCGTGAACTCCACCCAGGAGCCGCGGAAGGGAATGATGCGCGCCGAGTAAATCGGCGTCCCGTTCGGGTGCGTCGACTCGCTGAAGAAGACGCCGGGCGACCGGTGGAGCTGGCTGACCACCACCCGCTCCGCCCCGTTGATGATGAACGTGCCCCGGTGCGTCATGGTCGGCAGGTTGCCCAGGTACACATCCTGCTCGATCGTGTTGACGTACGACTTCCCGTCCTCCGCCTTCTGGGAGAGGCGGAGCTTGGCCTTGATGGGCACCGCGAACGTGAGTCCCCGCTCCTCGCACTCCGGGACGGAGTACTTCGGCTTCTCGACATAGTACTCGACGAACTCCAGCAGGAAGTTCTCCCGGGCGTCGGTGATCGGGAAATTCATTCTAAAGACCGCCTGGAGACCCTTGTTTTTCCTGCGCGCGGGAGCCGCGTCGGTCTGCAGGAACGAGTCCCACGACTCAAGCTGGATGTTGAGCAGATCGGGCGCTTCGATGATCTCCGGGATTTTCCCGAACGAGATCCGCGTGCCGGGCTGATTCTTCACGCGAGCCACTCCTCAAAATGTGATGGACACCCCCGCGCCCTGTCCCCGCGGGAACAAAACAGCAAGCCGATAACAGTGATTCCCCCGCGGGGGGATCCGCTCCTATCGGCCTGCTGCAGCGTATGGGGGAGGGGCATGAGTCACTGAAAAAAGTGCAACGAATAGAACCGCCCCGCGGCACGGCGTGCCGCGGGGGCAACACGCGGGGAACTACTTCAGTTCCACCTTCGCGCCGGCTTCTTCGAGCTCTTTCTTCAGCTTTTCCGCGTCGTCCTTGGAAATGCTCTCCTTCACAGGCTTGGGGGCGCCGTCGACAAGATCCTTCGCCTCCTTCAGTCCCAGGCCGGTCGCCGCACGGACGACCTTGATCACGTTGATCTTCTGCGCACCCGCTTCCTTCAGCACCACCGTGAATTCCGTCTTCTCCTCGACGGCGGGACCTGCGGCGGGGGCGGCGCCCGCAGCCGCCATCATCACGGGAGCCGCGGCGGTGACGCCGAACTTGTCCTCCAGAGCCTTCTTCAGCTCCACCGCCTCGAGCAGGGTGAGCTTTTCGATCTTTTCAACGATTTCGGCAACTGCTGACATGGCATGTTCTCCTATGGTTATTCACACTTGTGTTAGGCCTGAGCGTCCGCCGGTGCGGCGGGCTTTTTCTTGCTGATCTCGTCGACCAGGCTGGCGATGTCGCGCATCAGCGCATTGAGGACCGTGGGGACCCCGGCGAGGGGAGACTGGACGATCGTGAGGATCCCGGCGATGATCTCCTTGCGCGAGGGGAGCTTCGCCAGCTCCGCCAGCCGCGGTCCATCGTACACCTGGTGCTCGATCACGCAGACCTTCAGCGAGAGCTTGCTGTGCTTCTCAGTGAATTTCTGCATGATCCGCGCCGGCGCTATCGGGTCGTCGTATGCGAAGGCAACGCCCGTGGGTCCCGCCAGCCGGTCAAACACGCTGTCGTACCCCGTCACCTGCTCGAGCGCTTTCTGGATCAGCGTGTTCTTCACCACCCGGTAGTCCACCCCCGCCCTGCGGAACTCGCGGCGGAGTTCCGTCGCCTGTTCCACGGTGAGGCCGGAAAAGTCGGTGAAGAACATGCCGTGCGCCTTCCGGGCGGTTTCCGCCACCTCGGCGACGACCTGTTCCTTTTCTTCCCGTTTCATCCTGCTCCCTACCTCCGTAGGTTGTGGGCGAGCCCGAGAGAGAAGCCCCGGTCGCCCGTCCCGCCGGAGGCGGGATCAGGGCGCCGGGCAATCGGCGCACCCCGTGTGATTGTTGTTGAGTGCGTAAGAAAGCCTGTTGCGTCAGGTCGCCACGTCGCGGCGGCGCAACGCAGCCGCCGCTCCTCGCGACTAGTGCGCGGCCACCTGGCTCCGGTCGACCGCCACCCCCGGCCCCATCGTGCTGGAGATGTTGATGCTCTTGATGTACGTTCCTTTCGCCGTGGAGGGGCGGAGCCTCACCACCGTGGTCAGGAACGCGTGAATGTTGTCGGCGAGCTGCTTCGCCTCGAAGTTCGCCTTGCCGACGCTGGCGTGCAGTATGCCCGCCTTGTCCACCCTGAACTCGATCTTGCCTGCCTTGACTTCCTTGACGGCCTTCGCGACCTCGTTGGTCACCGTGCCGCTCTTGGGATTGGGCATGAGCCCCCTGGGCCCGAGGACCTTTCCCAGCTTCCCCACCTCGCCCATGACATCGGGAGTGGCGATAATGACGTCGACGTCCGCCCATCCCGCCTGGATTTTCTGGATGTACTCGGCGAGCCCGGCGTGCTCGGCACCGGCGGCCTTCGCCTCTTCGTCACGCGGCGGACGCGCCAGGACCAGCACGCGGACTTCCTTCCCGATGCCGTGCGGGAGCGCCACGGTGCCGCGGATCGCCTGATCGGCCTTCTTGGGATCGACGCCCAGCCTGACGGCAATGTCCACCGACTCGTTGAACTTCGCCGTCGCCCCTTCTTTCACACGGGCGATGGCTTCCTCGATGGTATACATCTTCTTGTGATCGATCTTCGCCTCGGCGGCCTTGAAACGCTTGCTGTCTTTCATATTGCGCTCTCTATTATAGGGGTTGCTTCGGCCTTCGGCCTCGCAATGAAGGTTGCGTCGGCCTTCGGCCTCGCAATGAAGGTTGCTTCGTCGAGGCGCCTCCGGCGCCTCTCCTCGCAATGACGGGCTACGCCCGTCAGTCCTCGACGGTGATGCCCATGCTGCGGGCGGTACCGGCCACCATCGACATGGCAGCCTCCACCGTGTTGGCGTTCAGGTCGGGCATTTTCATCTCGGCAATCTCGCGCACCTGCTTCGAGGTCACCTTCGCCACCTTGGTCCTGTTCGGCTCCGCGGAGCCCTTTTCGACCTTGGCCGCACGGGCCAGGAGGATCGCCGCCGGGGGAGTCTTCGTGACAAACGTGAACGACTTGTCGGAGAAGACGGTGATCACGACAGGGATCACGAGTCCCGCCTGCGCCTGGGTGCGGGCGTTGAACTGCTTGCAGAATTCCATGATGTTGACCCCCTTCTGCCCGAGGGCCGGGCCGACGGGGGGAGCGGGATTCGCCTGCCCCGCGGGGATCTGCAGCTTGATGAATCCGGTGACTTTCTTCATGCGCGTGCTCTTTCCGGGCTCAGTGTCTGTTTACTTTTCAAGTTCCACCTGGCTGAAGTCGAGCTCGACCGGCGTCTTGCGGCCGAAAATCGACACCATCACCTTCAGCTTCATCTTTTCCTCGTTGATCTCCTGCACGAACCCGCTGAAGTTGTTGAAGGGTCCATCGGTCACCTTCACGGCGTCCCCCGTCTTGAAGGGGACCTCGATCACCTCCACGTCCTTCCGCTCCTCGATTTTCCCGATCAGGCGCCGGATCTCGGATGCCTGCAGCGGCGCCGGGGCGTTCTTTGGGCCGACAAACGAGATCACCGACGGGGTGTTCAGAATCATGTGCGTCGTCGTCTTGTCGAGAATCGCCTCGACCAGGATATACCCCGGGAAGAACGTGCGCGTCTTGCTTTTCTTTTTTCCGTCCTTGACCTCGAACACCTTCTCGGAGGGGACGATCACCGATGTGACTTTCTCGCCCAGGCCGGCCTGAGCGACCTCGTTCTCGATGTACGCCTTGACCTTGTTCTCGTGGCCGGAGTACGTCCGGACCACGTACCACTTCTTCTCCGGCATTGTCTCCCCTCTTATAGGAACAGACGAAGCAGGTTGCTGACCGCCGCGTCGACCGCGTAGACGAACGCGGCCACGATCAGGCAGACGACCAGCACGATGATCGTGGAGTCGCGCAGGTCGTCTTTCTTCGGCCACGTGACCTTGTTCATTTCCTTGACCACGTCGGTGAAAAACCCTATGATCTTCTCTTTCATGATGCTCTGTCGTCGCTCTGTTGTGGCGCCCGCGCGAGCCGGGCAGGTTCCCCTGTGCACGTGAGGAGGGACTCGAACCCCCAACCTGCGGTTTTGGAGACCGCTGCTCTAGCCAATTGAGCTACTCACGTATGGCACCCGGTTGCGCGCCGGGCACGGTTCCGCCTTCGGGTTCAGTTCAGGATACATCCGGTGTCAGATCCGGGAGATAAGACGGCTGCGACGCGGCACGCTCGTGCCGGGTGAGCGATTACCGCGTCTCCTTGTGGGTCGTATGTTTGCCGCAGTGCCTGCAGAACTTCCTGTATTCCACCCGTCCCGTCTGCTTCTTCTTGTTCTTCGTGGCGGAATAGTTGCGCCTCTTGCAGTCGTTGCATTCCAGCGTGATGATATCTCTCACGGCGTCGCCTTACATTTCTGTGAGACCGTTGTACATTCGTGCCGAGCTTGCGACCGGGATTGAACCGGTGACCTCTTCCTTACCAAGGAAGTGCTCTACCAACTGAGCTACGCAAGCCTGTCGATTGACAAGAGCCGTTAGCCAATAGCCTATAGTCAATAGACAATAGTCAATTCATTGACTATGGACTATAGTCCATCGACTATTGTCCATTGATGCGAGCGGGAGACGGGACTCGAACCCGCGACCAACAGCTTGGAAGGCTGTGACTCTACCAACTGAGTTACTCCCGCGTCGTTCCTCCAGCACCGCCACTCGAAGGCGTGGGCAGGGGAGGATTCGAACCTCCGAAGGTGCGAGACCGACAGATTTACAGTCTGTTGCGTTTGACCGCTTCGCTACCTGCCCGACTGACCCCTGGACTCCCAACATGCGTGCCGGGCCAGGAAGTGTCTATGTGTTGTAAATGAGCTGGCGATGGGACTCGAACCCGCAACCTGCTGATTACAAATCAGCTGCTCTACCAATTGAGCTACGCCAGCAGGCAAGACCGTGCAACTCCCCCCGCATCTCACGCCGGGCGAAAGGTAATCACAGAGCCTGCAAGGGGTTAGCTTTTGAGAGCTGAGCATATAAATATAACAAACTGGAGTTCAGAGTCAATACCGAAGTGGCGGTTTTGGGGTGAGATTGCTTCGTCGCTGAAAGGCGCTCCTCGCAATGACGGGGCGGGAGGGGGAAGGGGAAGGCCGGGATTCAGCGGCCGATGAGCACCCCCAGGCGGCGAAGCCTCTGAGAGTCAGGTTCGTACAGAGCCGCGAAATTCATGCATTTTCGGGCTTCGGAGGCGTCGTGGAATTCAGACAGGCAGTATTCGCCGCGGGCAAGCCAGGCATCCCCGTACAGCCTCCGAACCATGTCTTCCAGCCGCCCCTGGCGGGCAAAGGGCCGGTAGCGCATGGGGGGAAATGGCTGCGGGGCCTCCCCCCGGAGGGGCGAGAGCCTCATGGCCAGCCCTTCGGGGACGCGGAAGAGACCCGTCGTGTACGACGGCTCGATTTCCCCGGTAACGTACACGGGATGCACGGGAAGCGAACGCCGGATGAAGGACGAGATCATCCCGGCATAGGCTGCTTCGATCCGGGAGGGGTCGTAGGGAAGGTCGTGCTCGAACAGGTCAACCTGCGTCAGGAACGCGTCCACCTCCCTCCTGGAGGCATCGATCAGCCAGGGGTGCCGCCGCTCCAGCTCTTTCAGATACCAGGACCGCCGGAGAAGCTCCTTGTCGATCACAGTCACGTCGGGTCTGACACCTTCCACGAGCTGGGCGTAGTACGATGCTGAAACCCAGTAGTCCCACTGATACGAAATGACCACCGCGCCGGGCCGGAGCGAGGAAAGCATGTTCGCAGTATAATCCTCGACAAGGTAGTTCGCGGATTCGTCGACCTCCCGGTAGTGTGCGGCAAGCGGGATGACGGACAGCGAGAGAACTGCCGCGGGAACCCACCTCCCCCACCGCGGCAGAAGCTCGAGCGCACGCACGCCAAGCCAGGCAGCGCCGACCGAGGCCGCCATGCCCACGCAGATGTACGCCAGCAGGAAATAGGAGTCGATGTCGTGGATGTCGTAGTTGGCGGCGTAAAATATGCAGCCCGCGAAGAGGAGTCCCACGCCGGCGGCGAGCCTGCGGTGCGCCCTGACGAGCACGAATCCCCCGAGAAGAGCCAGCACAAGCCCGACGACGGCAAACTCGCCGGGGAGACCGTTGACGAAGTACGACAGCTGCCTTCCCACCACGTCCATGGACGAGAACATCCAGACGCGGTACTGCTTTCCCGTGACGTGCCAGAAAAACCGCTCCGCAGTGACGACGTTCCCCCAGCTCATGAGAGGTCCCGCGGAGGCCCGGAGCGGGAGGTAGACATACAGCGATAGGCCTGCGGCGAACGGGAGACCCATCCGGAGGAGGCGCTTCCAGCTCTCCCCGGAAAACCCCTGCCGCGAGAAGTACAGAAAGAGGAGCCCCGGCGCGAGGAGCACCGTGGTCATGTGGTTTGTGAAGGCGAGTCCGACCAGGAACGCGAAGATCTGCCACGGCCGTCCGCCACGGTCTTCCGCGTTCAGCGGCTCGTTCGCCCGGAGAAAGGAAAGGAGCACGAGCGCCACAAGGAGGAGATGGAGGGGATAGACCTCGATCACGAGCGCCTGCGACCAGAACGTGCTCGAAAAGGCGAGCATGAACGCCCCCGTGCAGGCCGGGACGATCAGCGCGGACTCCCCCGCCGTCTTCTTCAGCGCCGCAAGGCACACGCGCCTGAACACGAGGACAAGAACTGCGACAGCGGCGGCGCAGAGTATCGCCGACATGATATTGAGACGCGCGACCGCACCCTGCGCCGTGGGAAGATGCGCGAAGATCCAGCCCAGCAGGGTGAACAGAGGGTAGCCTGACGGGTGGGCGACACCCAGCGTGCAGGCAACCGTGGAGAGCTCACCGCTGTCGATGAAATCGAGTCCCGGGGCGACCGTCCGGCAATAGACGGCCAGCGCAGCCGCACCGGCGATGAGCGCCCCGCCCGCACTCTGGACCCGCTGCCGTGTCACAGGGGGTGCCCCCCTTCCGCCGGGACCGGGGCCGCCTCGATCCATCCCGCGACGCCGAGGAACTCGTTCCTCACCCGCTTCATCGCGCCCATAACGCGCGATTCGAGCGCCGTCCCGGAGGAGCCGTCATACATCCGCGCCAGCGTGCCGAGCCGCTCCCCTTCGGGGAGAAGAGATCCCCGATCCTCCAGGGCGACCCTGAGGAGGAATTCGAGCCGCCGGAACATGGTGTACGCCGAAGCAAGAAAACCGACGTCCGCCGGAATGCCTGCGGGAAGCGCGCTGCTCCGGAGAATCTCGGCGACCTTTCCCTCCCGGAGCTCGGGCGACGAGGCGCCGAATTTCAACTGGAACATCTGCACGATGAACTCGACGTCGGCCATCCCCCCCGCCCCGAGCTTGATATCTACGAAACTTCCCCCCCGGGTCCGTGAACGGGATTCCATGCGCCGCCTCATCTGGACGATCGACTGGGACCACCCCGCGGGGAGAGGAGCGCCGTACACCCAGTCGGCGGCCATCCGGGCAACGTACCGGCCAAGGGAAGGGTCGCCGGCGATATATCTGAGCCTCGTGAGCGACTGCCGTTCCCACAGCGACGCGCGCCCGGAGAGGTACCGGGCGTACGCGAGCGCCCCCACGACCAGCGGGGCGCTCTTCCCTTCCGGCCTCAGGCGCACATCCGCCTCGTACAGGCTCCCTCCCGCCGCCGAGACGGTGAGCCCTTTCAGTATCCGCGCCGCGGTCTCCTCGACCGCACTCTTCGCGGCGTCGTCGGCGTCCCGGCCGACGAAGAGGAGGTCCAGGTCGGCGTCGAAGAGAAGCTCCCCCGTGCCGAATTTCCCGAGGGCGAAGACGGCAAGCGGGAGCTGCCTTTTCCGTGAGCGTCCGGCGGCGTCGCAGGAGGCCCTCACGACGGCTGCCGCAACCGCGGAAAGCTCCTCCGTCATTGCGTCGAATCCCGTGAACCCGAGGATGTGCCTGATTCCCGCGATGAGCTCTTGGCGCGAGCGGAACGAAGCGGCGCCGGCGATCCCCGGGGGGGCGACCGGCGCAGGAGAGGAGAGAAGATCATGGTCCGACGTGATCATATCGAGAACCAGCGGGTTCGCACCGAGTTCGCGCGCAAACCGGGGACTCGCGGAGCAGATCGCCAGCACCATCTTCCTGAAAGGCGCATCCGCGAGCTGCCTGAAGAATATGTGGGGCACCGCCTGTGACGAGGCAAGAACAGCCACCGCACCGAGCGTCAGATCGGGATCGCGCGTGGACCGGATCTCATCGATGAGCACCTCTGCCACTGAGCGGAGGGCCTCCCGCGCGCCGGCCTCAGGCGCGGGCATGCCGCCGGGAGCACCGGCGCGTGCGAGAAGGCGCAGGTGGCGCACCGCGGTCCGCGCATCACGGAAACCCATTCCTGAGGCGGCGCGGACCAGCGCGTCGTCGCTCGCCGGGGACGTGAGAAGCTCCGCAATGCCTGCACGGTCGGGAACGCCGTCGGCGGCCATGACCTGTTCGAACACGCGCCTGACATCGGCAAGCGCGCTGTCGAGCGCCCGGCGGAGTGCGTCGCCCGTGGAAAACCCGCACTTCCTGGCCAGGGCATCGAACGCACGCCCCGGGGGAGGAATCGTGTGTGTCTGCGTGTTCAGCATCATCTGGAGCCGGTGCTCGACCGTCCTGTACAGGACGTACGCCTGCGCGAGCGTGCGGTGCTCTTCGACGGTCAGCAGGTTCCTCCCGCGCAGGGCATCGAGCGCGTCGAGCGTGGCGGGACAGCGGACGTCGCGAGACTCCCCCCCGTTGATGAGCTGGAGCGTCTGCGCGACAAACTCGATATCCCGGATCCCGCCGGCCATCAGCTTGATGTTCTGTTCACCGGCGACTTCCTCTTCGATCCGCGCCTTGATGCGCGCGACGGAGGCGGCCGGATGCTCCCGGAGTGTACGGGGAAACACAAACGGCTCCACCATCGCGATGAACTTCTCCGCCAGGGGCCTGTCGCCGGCGACAGGGCGGGCTTTGATGAGCATCTGCCGCTCCCAGGGCGCCCCGCGCGACTCGTAGTGGGCCAGGCAGGCGCCGAGGGAGAGCGCCAGGGGTCCCGCCCCCGCGTTGGGGCGCAGCCTCGTGTCAACGCGGTACAGATATCCCTCGGCCGATGTCTGCGAGAGATTGCGGACCACCTGTTCGGCCAGCCGGTTGCAGGCGGTGTGCGACGTGCCGTCGTCCTCCCCTTCCGGAGGATCGGCATAGACAAAGATGATGTCAATATCGGAGCTGTAGTTGAGCTCGCCCCCGCCGAGCTTCCCCAGGCCGATGATCGTAAAGGGGCAGGGGAGCCCGCCTGACTCCTCGGCCGCCACGCGGAGCGCGGCGGACACCACGGCGCCGGCCAGGACGGAGAGCTGCGCGGTCGCCGACCGCAGATCGGCTTTCCCCAGAATGTCCTGCGCACCCACGCGGAGGAGCTCTCTCCTGTGGAGCCGCCTGAGGGCGTCGAGCCTGCGGTCGGACCTGCGGAATGTGTCCATCAGCCTGTCGATCTCCGACAGGAGGTCCGACTCCCGGAGGGGCGCCTCCAGCGCGTCGGAGGATGTGAGCCAGCGGAACAGGGTGGGCTCGCGGACGAGCACATCGGTAAAGTAGCGGGACTGTCCGAAGATGCAGAAGAGAAGATCGGCGTAGGCGGGGTACTGCAGGAGATCATTGAAGAGCGTGGCGCCCCCGAATCCCGCCCCCAGGAACCTGGCGAACCCGGTCAACGCGAGGTCCGCGTCCGCGGCCGACTCCAGACCCCTGGAGAGCATGGCCGTGAAGCCGCCGACGGGGAAACGGCTGCCCGCGCGGATGAACATCTCGTGGAGCAGCCGGACAACCCTGTCCGCCCCCGAGGGATCGGCAAACAGGTCCGGGGGGATATCACGTTCGTGCATGCGCCAAAGTACAAAAAAAGAGGGGGAATTCCCACAGGAGCCCCGTTGCATTTCCCTCGGGCCGTCGCTATATTTTCGCGCAGTTCGGCCGCACGTCCACCAATCGCATACAGCATCACGCCATGACAAAGCTGATCGCCCTCTACAGAAATCCGGCAGACACGGCGGCATTCGACAGGCACTTCTTCGACGTCCATATTCCCCTCGTCCGCAAGTTCCCGGGACTCAGGAAGCTCGAGGTCACCCGCGTCACGGGAGCACCGATCGGCGAAGCACGGTACCACCTCATGGCGGAGATGTATTTCGATGGGAAGGACGCGATGGACGCCGCCCTCGCCTCCGCCGAGGGGAAAGCCGTGACGAGGGACATCATGAGCTTCGCGGCCGACGTCATCACAGTCTTCCACGGCGAACCCGACTGAAACAGCCATGACACGGGCGGTGCCATTCCTCCTCTTCTGCTGCGCGCTGGTGCAGGGGTGCGCGGGCACGGGTCCCGCGCTCGATTCGTGGGAAGAGACCGGCGGTCCCGCCGCGCAGAACATCCGCGCCGTTCTCCCCGATGCGCAGATCCCGGGAACGATCATCGTGTCACTGGGAAGCGGGGAGATTGTCACATCGGCCGACGGCGGGAGAACATGGTCGCACGCGGCCACGATCCCGGGCGGCCCGGCGGTTCACCAGCTCGTGCAGGATCCGGAAAACCCCGGGCGGATCATCGCCGCCACGGACGCCGGCGCGTTCGTCACAACCGACCGCGCCCGATCGTGGGCGCCGCCGGGCGCCGGCGCGGCGGGCACGGCCGTGCGCACGCTGGCGATCGACCCGTGGTCGCCGTCCGTCCTTTACGCGGGGACGGAAGGGAAAGGATTCCTGAAGACGACCGACGGGGGCCGCACCTGGGCCGCGGCCAACGCGTCCGCCGACATGACGCTCGCCTCTGCCGACGTCTACGACATCGCGATCGACGTCTCCAGGCCCGACCTCCTCTTCGGGGCCGTCTTCCCGTGGGGCGTCGTCCGCTCTTCCGACGGCGGGGCCTCCTGGAGCCGTCTCACGCCGGAGTATTCCGCAACCGGCTCACGGGTTACCCACCTGCTGGTGAGGGGCGGCACGCCGGGAACGCTGCTCTACGGGACCACGGCAGGAGGCATCAGGAAGTCGACCGACGGCGGAAACTCCTGGATCACCACCCGCACAGGGAGGGAATTCGACGGCATACTTTCCTTCTGCACGCTTCCGGGGCAAGGGGACGGCATCATTGCCGGAACCGAGCGGGGGGTGCTCGTGTCGACGGACTTCGGGTCAATCTGGTCGCCGGGAGGGGGAGATCTCCCGCAGCTCCCTGCACGCATCGTTGCCGCCGGAGCGGGAGGCAAAACGACGCTCTACGCGTTCGGAAGCGGCATGGGCCTCAGGGTGTCTCCCGACGCCGGGGCGACCTGGCTTGAGACGGAAGGGAAACCGGGAGGATCCACTGTCACGATACTCGCGACAAACCCGAATGGGGACCGCCTCTATGCCGGGACCGGCCCTGTCTGCATGACGTACAACACGGGACGCCCGGGCATCTGGGCGGACGCGGGTCCCGGTCTCTCCGGCGGCCCAGTGAACTCGATCGCCACCGATCCGGCCGTGCCGGGCCTGGTCTACGCCACGACGGCGGCCGGGGCGTTTTACTCCACGGACAACGGCGCCTCCTGGCAGTCCACCCCCCGTTCGATGGAGATATCCCCGTACCTCATCGAGGCGCATCCCTCCATTCACACACGGATGTTCCTGGCGAGCGACCAGGGGATATTCGTCTCCACGGACAACGGCAGGGCCTGGAGCCACGCACGGCCGGTGGGCTCGCCGTGGCGCGTCCGGTCCCTGACGTTTTCGCCCTCAAACGCCGGCGTGATCATCGGGGCAACCTCCTCCAGCGGCGTGATCATCTCGGCCGACGGCGGATTCACATGGGAACAGGCCCGGTACGGCCTCCCCGCTGGTGGAATCAGCCTTGTGACGCTCGACGACAGCGAACCCGACACCTACTACGCCTACACAGCGGACGGCCAGTGCTACCGTTCGCTCAACCGGGGACTCGAATGGAACAGGTACAGTCCCCCCTGGAAACCGACTGCAGCGTTCCGCGTGGCCTGTGACCCCCGCAGTCCCGCGAGCACCGTCGCCCTGCTGGAGAACAGGCACATTTACTACTCCCCCTCCGGCGGAGGCACGTGGTTCCGGATCGCGGATGCCGACCTCCGCGGCGAGGCTGTATCGCTCTGCTGGAACGCCGCGACGATGACGCTCTACGCGGGAGTGCGCGACCGGGGGGTCTTCCGCCTCAGTCTCGGCGGGCACATCCGCGACCGGCTCGGCCGGTGACGCCGGACGGGCCGCACCGTCGGATTGACAATCGGGTGTTTTCTTTCTATTTTTTCCCATGAGGCAAACCACCGTGATCCTGCGACGCATGCGCCTGGCTCTTCTGAGTGCGCTCCTTCTCCCGGCCGCCGCCCTCGCGCAGCCGAAGCTCGTCGTCCTTGAGGGAACGCACCTGGACTTCGGAAAGATCTACCGCGGCGAGGTCATCGAGCGCTCGCTGACGCTGAAGAACGACGGCACGGACACGCTGGTCATGGGGACCATCGGCGTCTCGTGCGGCTGCACGGGGGCCATGGCCACGGCGGAGAAGATCCCGCCCGGGGGGAAGGGCGCCCTGAAGATCACGTTCAACTCGAAGAACTTCGACGGCCCCGTCCACAAGACCGTCACGCTCCACTCCAACGGCGATACGAGCGGCGCCACGATGATCGAGTTCGTCGCCACTGTGATCGATGAGATTGCCCTGAGCCCGGCCTCGATCATCCTGCCGGACGCCGAAGTGGGCAGGATGAGCACCGCGGTGGTGGGCGTGACGAACAACGGGATGACCCCCCTCGCACTCACGGGATTCCGGACGCAGCTCAAGGGACTCATCCTGAAACTCCCCGCAGATGCGATCTCCCCCGGGGGGAAAGCGGAAATCCGTGTCGAGTTCACCCCGGAGGCCCCTTCGCCGATCCTCACGGACGGCGTCTTTGTCACCACGAACAACATGCACCAGCCCGAGGTCTACCTCCAGGTGTACGGGGGGGTGCGCCGCGCGAAGACCCAGTAGGCGGGGCGCGCCGGGGGGCGTGTGATCCCCCGGGGGAAACGCCTGTTAAACTCCATGCACTGCACCGGTGTCCAATAGGAAGTGGCGACAATTCCCGGCCACAACCCGATGAGTTCTCCCCAGGATACCGTCCTCGCATTCATCCGGGCCATCAACCGCCACGACATCGCGACGATCACGAACCTGATGACGACGGACCATGAGTTCGTGGATTCGCTGGGGACCGCCATGCGCGGAAGGGAGCAGATGCGCCAGGCATGGATCGCCTATTTCTTCATGATCCCCGACTACACCATCACGGTCCAGGATGTCTTCCCGCGGGGAGACGTCGTCGCCGTGACGGGGCGCGCGGCGGGGACCGTGGCAGCTTCCGGCACGCTTCCCCGGGACAACAGGTGGGAGACCCCGGTGGCGCTCCGGGCGGAAGTCCGCGACGGGCAGATCGCCCGGTGGCAGGTGTTCGCGGACAACGAGCCGGTGCGGGCAATTCTTAACCGACAATGAGGCAGCACGATGCATGAGAGTTCCACCCACCCGACCGAACCGGCACCCGCTTCCGCACCCCCCGTCGGCACGGCAAAACGGAAGAAATACCTCCTGGCCGCGGCAGCGATCGGGCTGATCCTCATCGCGCTCGTCGTCTGGCGCCTGACATCGGGCGATCCGGCCGCGGATACGCGGCGGCAGACCGTCCCGGTGGTCAGGACGGAGCACCCTCTGCGGCAGACGGTGATGTACAACCTCCTGTATACCGCCGACGTCGTCGCAATTCAGCAGGCGAACATCTACGCGAAAGTGAGCGGGACGCTCGACCGGGTGTACTGCGACATGGGGACGGCGGTGCGCGCCGGGCAGCGGATCGCGCTCATCGACACCACCGAACTCTTCCAGACGCGCCAGCAGGCGGCGGCCACCGCGATCAACGCGCGCCTGACGTACCGGCGGACGAAAGACCTCTTCGACCAGAAACTGGTGGCGGAGCAGGACCTCGAGAATGCCGAGGCGGCGATGAAGGTGGCGGTGGCGGCGCTCGACGTCGCGACAACGCACCTCGACTACGCCCGCATCGTCGCCCCCTTCAGCGGGACGATCACCAAGCGCTACCTCGACCCCGGCGCGGTGGTCACCGCCCTGTCCACGACGATATTCTCGCTGATGGACCTGGACGAGATGAAGATCATCATCAACGTCCTGGAACAGGACATCCCCCGCGTTACGCAGGGCCTTGAAGCGACGGTGGCGGTCGATGCCTTTCCCGGGAAGACGTTCGCGGGGCACGTCACGAAGTTCGCCCAGGCCGTCGACCTGGCAACGCGCACCATGGCCGTGGAAGTCGACATTCCCAACCGGGACCACATGCTGCGCCCGGGCATGTTCGCGACGGTCTCGCTGAACGTCGGCCGGCACGAGGACGCCCTGACGCTCCCCACGCAGGCGTTCCTCAAGGATGACCAGGGGATCTACGTGTATGTGGCCCGGCAGGACACCGCGCGCCGCGTCCGCGTGACCCCGGGGGGCGAGCAGAGATCCCGCACGGAAATCGTGTCCGGACTGGACGGCTCGGAGGATGTCATCACCACCGGGCAGAATTTCGTCCGCCCGGGCGGCCCCGTCATCGTGCAACAATAACACGGGACATCCTCTATGTGGCTGACACGGCTCGCGCTCCGCTATCCGATTTCCACGTTCCTCTTCGCCATGACCATCCTGGTGTTCGGGCTGGTCTCCTTCACACAGCTGCCGGTGGATCTGCTTCCGAACATCACCGTCCCGGTCGTCTCCGTCATCACGTTCTACACCGGGGCCGGCCCCCTGGATATGGAGCAGTCCGTCACCCGCATCATCGAGCGGGGGGTCTCGTCCACCAACAACGTCGACTACGTGGTCTCCTCCACGCGCGAGGGGATCTCCTCCACGCGGATTTTCTTCACGTGGGATTCGAACGTGGACGTGGGCCTCGTGGACGTGGTCCAGCACGTCAACCGGATCCTGACGCAGCTCCCCACGGGAATCACGACCCCCGTCGCCCTCCGGTTTGACATCACGAGCCAGCCGGTCTGCAACATCGCGATCTCCGCCGACATGGACGAGCGGGACCTGTACGACCTGGCGTACAACACGATCGAGCCGCAGATCGAGCACCTCTCCGGCGTGGCCCAGGCACAGGTGCTGGGGGGGCGGATCAGGGAGATCCACGTGACGCTGGACAGGGACCGGCTGCAGGCGCTGGAGCTGCCTGTGGCGGGAGTGTTCAACGCGGTGGCCAACGCGAACCTCATACTCCCGTCGGGCGATCTGAAGACGGGGAAGTTCGACTACACGCTCAAGACCGAGAGCCAGTTTAACGTCGTCAGGCCGATGGGGGACATCGTCCTGAAGGTCATCAACGGCATACCGGTGAGGATCCGGGACGTCGGGAAGGTCGAGGACAGCTACCAGGAGCAGACAGAGCTGGTCAGGATCGACGGGAAGCCCGGCGTGACGATGCGCGTGCAGAAGCTCGCCAACGCGAACACCATTGAGGTGGTCGACAACGTGGTCCGGTCCCTCCCCAAGCTCACCGGGGTCCCGCCGAACGTGAAGATGACGATCTCGTTCGACCAGTCGCTCTACATCCGCCAGACGATCGCGGGACTGGAGCGGGAAGCGGGTCTCGGCGCGCTGCTGGCCATGATCATCATCATGCTGTTCCTGCGGAACATCCGGGGGACGATCATCATCCTGGTCGCCATCCCGCTCTCCATCCTGATCACGTTCATCTGGTTCAGGTTCGGCGGGGCATCGCTCAACATCATGACGTTCGGGGGACTCGCCCTGGCGGTGGGACGGCTCGTGGACGACTCGATCGTGGAGCTCGAAGCGATCTCGCGCCACTACAACGAGCGGAAGGCGAACCAGACGAAGATCCAGGCGACGCTCGAGGCCGCGCAGGAGGTCGCCTCCCCGATTTTCGTCTCGACGCTGACCACGGTCATCGTGTTCCTTCCGATCGTCTTCCTGACCGGGATCGCCAAGCTGCTCTTCATTCCCCTGACGATCACGATCGCGGTCGCCCTCTTCGGCTCGTTCTTCGTCTCGCGGACGGTCACGCCCCTCATGTGCCTGAACTTCCTCCCCCCGGAGAAGCACCTGGACCGCGCATCCACGAAGCTCCCGGACATGGTGCGCGTGCGGGCGCACGACATCCTGGAAGCGATCGACGGGTGGTACGAACGCCAGCTCCAGCGCACGATCCGGCACCGGAAGATGGTCATCCTGGCGATCGTGGGAATCGCCGTGGTGTCGCTGGTCCTGTTCAAATTCATCGGCACGGAGTTTTTCCCGGACCAGGACGAGGGGCAGTTTTCGATCACCGTGAAGTGCCCGGTGGGCACACGGATCGAGGAAACCAGCCTTGTCTGCCGCGAGATCGAGAAGACGCTCCAGGACAATATCCCGGAGATCCAGTCGGTGATCACCGACATCGGCATACCGACGGCGCGCAGCGGCTCGCTCTTTTCCAGGAATTCCGGAACGCACGCGGCAAACATCGGCGTGGCGCTCGTCCCTGCGGATGAGAGGAAACGGGACATCTTCCAGATCATCAGGGCCATCCGCCCGAAGCTCGCGCGCATCCCGGGCGTCGCCACATACATCTCCCCGAGCGGATTCCTCCGGTTCCTCCTCAATTTCGGATCGAACGCCCCGATCGACGTGGAGATCAACGGCTACGATATCAACGCCGGAACGGCGCTCGCCAAAGAGGTGGCGGGCATCGTCCGCTCGACGCCGGGGGCGGTGGACGTGCAGGTCTCACGGGAGGACAACCTGCCGGAACTGCGCGTGAGGATCGACCGCGACAAGGCGGGGACGCTCGGGCTGGACGTGGCAAACATCTCCAACACGATCAGCACGTGCATCAACGGGAGCGTCGCGTCGCTGTACACGGACCCCGTGACCGGCAATGAATACAACATCCTTGTCCGGTTGAACGAGAGCTATCGGGACAACATCGAGGATCTCCGGAACATCGTCCTGGTGGGATCCGGCGGGCAGCCGGTGCTCCTGGGGAACGTGGCCATCATCGAAAAGGACAACGTCCCCGTGCAGATCGACAGGAAGTACCAGCAGCGGCTCGTCGAGGTCACCGCCAACGTGCAGGGCTCGGACCTGGGGACGGTGGCGCAGGCGATCCAGGCGCGGATCGACAGGCTCTCGCTCCCCCCGGGCTTCGAGATCCGTCAGAGCGGCAACGTGGCCCAGCAGAACAAGACCTTCCGCGATCTGGCGATGGCGTTCGGGCTCGCCATCATCCTCGTCTACGTGGTGATGGCATCGCAGTTCCAGTCGCTCATCGACCCGTTCATTATCATGTTCACGGTGCCGCTGGGCATCGTGGGCGTCCTCTGGATGCTCTTCCTGACGCGGACCACGCTCTCCGTGACATCGTTCCAGGGGGTCATCGTCATGGTGGGCATCGTCGTCAGCAACGGCATCCTCCTCGTCGACTACACCAACAGGCTCCGCCAGCGGGGCATGCCGCTGGAGGAGGCGGTGGTCCGCGCCGGACGCACACGGCTGAAGCCGATCCTGATGACTTCGCTGGCCACCGTCCTGGGCCTCATCCCGATGGCGATCGGGCTGGGCGGCGAATCGACGCAGGCGCCGCTGGCCATCGCGGTCATCGGCGGCCTCACCGTGTCCACGACGCTGACGCTCTTTTTCGTCCCGTCGCTCTACATCGTCTTCGAACGGAGGCTCAAGAGGGAGATGAAGGCCCCGGGGGAGGAAGGCTGACGTGCGCACCTCCCGCATACTCCTCGCAGCAGCACTCGCCTGCGCCGCGCACTCCGGCGCCCCGGCACAGCAGATCGATACGCTCACGCTCGAGCAGGCGGTGGCGCTCGCACTCCAGCACCAGCCGTCGCTGGGCGCCGCCTACGGCGGCGTCCGGGCCGCAGACGCCGCCGCGCGTCAGGCGCGCGCGGGATTCTTCCCGGCCGTGGCCTTCTCGGCGTCCGACACGAGGACGGGGGGCACGATACTGGTGAACCCCGCCTTCCCCGCCGCGCAGCGGACATACAGCAACTACTCCGCCGCGCTCCAGGGCGCGCTCACGCTCTGGGACTTCGGGAAGACAAGCGGTCACCTGTCACAGAACGATTTTCTTGCGGACGCGGCGCAGGGAGACTATTCCTCCGCGCGCGAAGTGCTGGCGGTCAACACGGAAGTCGCCTATCTTGCCTTCCTGGAAGCGCGCCGCGTCGTGGCGGTCAACGAGGAGGCGCTCGCCACCTCGGCGCGGCACCTCGCCCAGGCGCGCGCGTTTTTTCTCACGGGACGGCGGCCGCAGCTCGACGTGACGAAGGCGGAGGTGGACTCGCTCAATGCCAACGTGAGCCTGATCCAGGCCCGAAACGCCTACCGCGTGGCAAAGCTCCAGCTGGAGAACACGATGGGGGTCCACCCGCCGAACGACTACGCCGTCGTCGACTCGTCCAGCGTGCCGGCGACGTATACGACGCTGGAGGAAGCCCGCCGGGCGGCGCTCAGCAACCGTCCCGAGGTCATCGCCGCGCAGGCCAGGCTCAGCGCGGCCGAGGCCTCAGTCACAGCCGCGTGGGGACAGCACCTTCCGACGATTTCGGCTTCGGGGGGATACACGTGGAACGGTTTCGCGTTTCCCCTGCTGAGCCGCTGGAACGCCGGGGTGACGTTCACGCTGCCGATATTCCAGGGATGGGCGCTCGACGCGGGGGTGGAACTGGCACAGGCAAACAGCGCGATCGCCCGGTCGAACCTCGAGGTCCTGAACGAGGGAGTGCTGCTTGACGTGGAGCAGCAGTGGCTCGCGATCCGGGAGGCTTCCGAGCGTGCCGTGGCAACGGCAAAGCTCGTCCAGGAATCGAAGGAAAACCTCAACCTGGTGGAGCGGCAATATGCCGCCGGCGTGGCCACGTCGCTTGACGAGTCGGACGCCCGGCTGACGCTTGCCAACTCTGAAATCACGGACATCCAGGCGCAGTACGACTACCGGACCGCCGTCATCCGCCTCAGGCGGGCGATGGGTCTCTCGGTCCTCCCGGGCGGCTACTAGAGGCCGGGAGCACAGATGTGCCAGGGGCGCCCGCCGGGCGCCCTTTTTTTGCTCCCCTGCCGCAACAAAACACCCTTCCGCGACGTCACTCCAGCAGGCGAGTTTCCCTCCTTTGGACGTCAACCGTTCCACCGTGGAGGATGTCTAACCGTTGGTGCGATCCCCACAGACAGGTCACGACATGCCCGATGCCGACGAGCGGCAACTGATTTCACGGGCACGCACAGGGAGCCACGAGGCATTCCGCATGCTGGTGGAACGTCACATGAAGCACGCCTACAATGTCGCCTTTTCGTTCGTTGGCAACCACGAAGACGCCTCCGACGTGGCGCAGGAGGCGTTTGTGCGCGCATACAGGGGGCTCCCGTCCTTCAGGGAAGAGGCCGGATTCGGCACCTGGCTGCACAGGATCGTGATGAACCTGGCGATGAATCGCGCAAAAAGGAACCGCGTGAGATCGGCGCGCGAGGTGGACACCGCCGGGGAGGAAAGGGCAGCCGAGGGGCCGCCGGCGGACGACATACGGGAGCATGTCGAGCGCGCACTCCATGAGCTTCCGACGCTGCAGCGCGCCGTGGTCATTCTCCGGACGATCGACGGGCTCTCCACGAAGCAGGTCAGCACCATTCTCCGGTGCTCCGAAGGAACGGTGAAGACACACCTGTTCCGGGGGCTGAAAAAAATGAGAGCCAGCCTCGGGTATCTCCAGGAGAACCTGTCATGAGCCGGCACGTCCGTCACCTCCTCGACGAGTACGCAGCGGGGGAGCTGACCCCCGAGGCGGCCCGCTCCTGCGACGAGCACATCGCGGGCTGTCCCTCGTGCCGGGCGGACCTCCGGGAGATCCGTGAGGCGCGCGCAGTGCTGCACCGGGGCCTCACGCTCCCCTCGGAAGAACGGGACGAAGAGTTCTGGCGTGCGTTTGCCTCCTCCGTGGAAGCGCGCCTGGGCACGCCCGCGCGCCGCAATCCGTTTGCCGACGCCGCTGCACGGATGGCGGCGTTCATACACGCCAACAGGCGCCCGCTCCTGGCCGGGAGCGGCGCTCTCGCGGCCGCCGCCCTTGCCGCCTTTTTCTGGCTCAGAATCCCCGCGCCGGGAGAACCCGCGCTCGCGGGCGGAACCGGCATTGCGGATACGGCAGCGGCAAAGCTCCACGACTACCTGCAGAGATCAAAGGTGCTCCTGATCGGCGTCGAAAACGCCCGGTCGGCCGGGGGGGCCCCACCCGATCTCAGCCTGGAGCGGCGGCAGTCACGCGCGCTCGTGACCGAGGCCAGGCTCCTGCGGGGCGAACCGCTTGACGCACGGAGCGCCAGGCTGGTGAGGGAACTCGAAAAGATCATGATACAGCTCTCCAACACGGACGAGCGGCGCGACGTTGAGATCGTCCGCACCGGTGTCAGGCAGAACAACCTGCTGTTCAAGATCAGGATGACGGAATCGGTCCTTGAGTCCGGCTCCGCCGAAAGGACAATCCCATGACAACATTCGCAGCCGCGCTCGCGTGCGTCACAGCCCTGTGTCTTCTCGCCCCCGCAGCCGGCGCGCAACCATCCGCCCCGCCGGCCGTCGCGTACGCCCCGGGGGCGTTCACCCCGCTTCACGCAGGACGCTTCAGCGGGGACGACCGGAATGACCCCGGCTACTCGCTGTACAGGGAAGGGTACGCGCTGATCCTGGAGGAGCGGTACGCCGAGGCCCGGAAGAAGTTCAGCGCACTGCTCGCGCAGTACCCGCACAGCTCGTACACCGACGACGCGCGCTACTGGACCGCATACAGCTACAGGAACTCCGACATGCAGAAGGCGATCGCCGAGTACGAGCGATTCATCAGGGAGCGCCCGAAGAGTCCATACTACGACGACGCCGTTGCGGACATGACTGCGCTCCAGGCGCCGCGGGCGGCCGCTGCAACGCCTCCCCCCGCGGCCGCCGTCGCGCCCGTCCCGCCCATCGCACCGTTCGCCGCCGTGGCGCCCACGACCGCCAATATGGAGAACATGATGCGCCAGCTCCGCCGCCAGATGCGCCAGATGGGGAGAACCCGGTTCAGCGGCATGCTGCGGACAATGGGAACCCCGGCCCCGGTGGAGGAGCCCATGGACGATGCGACGCGGATCAAGATGGACGCCCTCTACGCACTGGGCGAGACGAAGGAAGACGACCGGTCGTTCGCGACGCTCCGCGATGTGGCGCTCGACGCGCACGCAGTGCACCCCCTGCGCGAGGCGGCAATGGACGCGCTCTCCGGGTTTACACAGCACGACGTCCTGCCGATCTTCGCCGACATCGCCCGCCAGGACACGAGCGCCGACATCCAGGGGTACGCCATCGACTACATCGGCGAGCACGGCACGGACAGGAACCAGCGTGTGTCCGTGCTGGCGTCCCTGTTCGCCGCGATGCCGAAGAGGCGCGGGGAACAGCGGAAGGAGATCGTCTACGCCATCGCGGCGGTCGGAAACGACCGCGCCGTCGATTTCCTGAAGCAGGTTGCGCTCACGGACGAGGATCTCGAGCTCCGCAGGGACGCCGTGTACTACCTTGGCAGCATCGGCGGGGAGAGCGCCCGTGCGGCGCTGTACGAAATTCTCAAAGGTCACTGAACATCCACGCGGCGGAATCGCCGCCGCGAGAACATACAACCGGAGGGTACCATGACAGGACGGGCATTGGCCGCAGCGCTGCTCATGCTGTGCTCGGCGGGGGCCTTCTCACAGTCCCGGGAGGACACCGGCCGGGAGGGCGGACACGCGTGGCTGGGAGTGTCGATCACGGACGTGACACCCCGCCTGGCACGCGAGCGGGATCTTCACGTGAAATCCGGGGCGCTTGTGAGCGGGGTCAGCGACAGGAGCCCCGCCGCCCGGGGGGGCATCCGTGAGGATGACGTGATCGTGGACTTCAACGGGAAGCCCGTGGAGGACGCAGACGATCTCGTTTCCGCGGTCAGGCACGCCGCGCCGGGGACGAAAGCAACTGTCGCGCTCTACAGGGGAAATGAAAAGAGATCACTCGACGTGACGCTGGAGGAAAGCCCCCGCACCGGGCACGCCTTCCTGTTCCGCGGCCCCGCACACATTGCGCCTCTCCCCCGGCTTCGCGTGTTTCGCGCCGGGGAGATGATGGGTTTGACGCTGAGCGACCTCAACCGTCAGCTCGGTGAGTATTTCCAGGCGCCGGACGGCCGGGGCGTGCTGGTGGAAGAGGTCGAGCGGGAAAGCGAGGCCGACAGGGCGGGGTTCAGGGCCGGGGACGTGATCATCAGGGCGGGGAAAGAGCGCGTGGAAAGCACGGAGGATTTCAGCGAGGCATTCCGCGATGTGAGGAGCGGCGATTCGCTCCAGGTGAGCATCCTTCGCAGGGGATCCCCCCTTGCTCTCACGCTCCGGGCGGAGGACGAGTTCCGGTGGGAACGCCCGCGTTCGATGCGCGAGGAGCTGCGCATGCTCCCCGAGCTGAACCACAACCGCCTGAAGCTCGAGCTGGAAAAGCTGAAGGAGGAGCTCCACTCCGTGGGAACAAGGATCAGGGCCGGGATGGAGGAGCTCCGGAAGGCGCTCCGTGAGGCAGTCTGAACACGAAGGGGTCCCGGGACCTGTCCCGGGACCCCGGTTCCCCGAGGCACCCCCCCACGACCAACACCCGCCCGTTATTGCGAGCGCTCCCGACTCCCGGTAACTCATTGAACAGCAGGCATCTAGACTTGCCGCCGTGTACCGGCGGCACGGGTGTCCTGCCGGGCATCGTTTGATGAATTCCACTTTTTTCTCTATCTTTGGTACGTCTTTCTCCGAACAGCCCGATGCCGTACCACGGCAGGGAGTGAGCGCCGACGCCGATCAGGCCGGGTCGCGCGTACGTGCACCGTGTACGACACCGTCGTCCCCAGACATCGATACCCATCAACCAATCACAATCCTGGAAAGGCCACTGCAATGACCACCAAGCGCCGAACTCTGCTGGGCGCCGCCCTCCTCGCGGGCACTGCGCTCTTCCTCCTCGCCATCCCGGGATGCGGGGGGGAAAAGAAGATGGAACCGGTGAAGGTGGGGGAGATGGATTTCTACAGGGACCCCGGCTTCGGCTATTCCATCCAGTACCCGAAAGGATGGATCGTGAACGCCGAGGTGGGGCGCGCGGGGTTCTACAGCGCGCAGGAAGTCGACAAGAAATTCCTCGACCCGACAGGGCAGTACCCCGACGGCGTGGCTATTGCCATCACGGTCATCCGTTCGGCGGGCATCGACACCGCGCGGAAGATCATGGATGACATGACCAAGAGCGGGTTTGTTGTCGCCAAGCCCGAGTCCGTCACCGTGGGCGGGAAGTCCGGCGTGCGGTACGGGTACAGCGGCCTGTACACCAAGACGATCAAGGAATCGGGGCAGCATATCTATGTTGCCGCGGACACCGTCGTGTACGATATCAAGACCGCGGGATTCGGCGGGTACTACGACGCGTACAAGGCCGTTTTCGACGCATCGCTTGCCACGATCCAGTTCCCGAAGCCGGCTGTGCCCGGGCGCGATCCGACGCTCCCCTCCGAGACTACGACGCAGAATGACGGCAAGATGTTCTCGATCCAGGCCCCGGACAACTATAACGCAGTGCCCGTCCCGAAAGGGTCGAACGATGAGGTGATGGAGCTCCGGGGACAGCGGCAGGACTGCTCAATCCGGATCGATGTGTTCGGCGCCAAGGGCCTGACCGTGGAAAAGGTGTTCGACCAGAACAAGGGAAAGTACAAGGCGACCGCTGAAGGGAAAGCGACGGTGGCCGGGCTCCCCGCGATGACGCTCACCTACGCCGCGACGCCGAACGTCGAGCGCCGGTTCTACTTCGTGGTCAAGAACGACAAAGTGTTCCGCGTCACGATGGACTGGTACCGGCCCCAGCGGGACGAGTACCTCAAAGCCTACGAGAAAGCCATCGCATCGCTGAAAATCAAATAAGCATCCGGAAAGGCACCCCATGGATCCCAAGCTGGTCACCACGGCATTCACGCTTGACGGCTACCGCATCGTCAAGAATCTGGGCATCGTGCGGGGCATCACCGTGCGCTCCCGCTCCATCATCGGCAACATCGGCGCGGGCATCCAGACGCTCTTCGGGGGGAACATCTCCCTCCTGCAGCAGCTCTGCGAGCGGACCCGCCAGGAAGCGTTCATGATCATGATGCAGCACGCCGCGGAGCACGGCGCGAACGCGGTCGTCGGCATGCGCTACGACGCCAACGAAGTGATGTCCGGCGTGACCGAGGTCCTCGCCTACGGGACCGCAGTGGTCGTGGAAAAAGCATAATCGAAGGGAATCACTCATGCGACGACTAATGACCGGCGCCGCGCTCTCCGCGGCGCTCCTGGCCGCGGCACCCCCGGCACAGGCCCAGCGGCAGATCCTGAGCCCGCGCGACTCCGTGGTCCTGACGCTCGACACAAACGTGATCAGCGTGAACTACGGGCGCCCCTCCATCCGCGGGAGGAAGATCATGGGAGGGCTCGTTCCCTGGAACCAGGTCTGGCGGACCGGGGCCAACCAGGCGACGCACCTGAAGACGTCGTTCGACATGACGTTCGGCGGCGTCCCGGTGACGAGGGGGACGTACACGCTCTGGACGCTGCCGTCTCCCACCGGCTGGAAGGTCATCCTCAACAAGCAGACCGGGCAGTGGGGAACGGTGTACAACCCGGCGCTGGACCTCGCGCGCTTCGACGGGGCGGTGGAACAGACGCACGCGGTCGTGGACACGTTCACCATCGCGCTGCAGTCCACCGGCAGGACCTCCGGCCTCATGAAGCTGATGTGGGAGAACACGTCGGTCGCGGTTCCCTTCCAGAAGAACGACCACGTGCGTCCGCTCAGCCCGGGCGATTCCGCCGTGATCACGCTGGGCGGAACAACCGTCGCCGTGCGCTACAGCCGTCCCTGGCAGCGCGGCCGGGCCATCTGGGGCGTGGTGGTCCCCTTCGATTCCGTCTGGCGCACGGGGGCCAATCTCGCCACCGCGCTCACGACCGACGGGGACGTGACGATCGGCGGTACGCCGGTCCCCCGCGGCTCCTACACACTCTACTCAGTCCCGTCGGCCGCGGGGTTCACGCTGATCATCAGCAGGAAGCCGCCGGGACATGAACCCGCATACGACGCCAAGGCGGACCTCGCGCGGATCGCCATGAAGCAGGAGCGGCCGGCTGCGGCCATCGACCCGTTCCGGATCTGGTTCGAGCAGGAGGGATCGGCGGGCGTTCTGAACATCGGCTGGGGGGACAGGGTCTACACCACACACGTCACCGCCCGGTAACGGGCGCCACGCACTGCACGCACGCAGGGCCCGGTCCGCTTCCCGGGCCCTGTTGCATCTTCCTCCCGCGGGCCGTACATTAGAAGCACCTTTCCGTTCTTGCATCGTCACTCACTTTCCCGACCCACTCGACACGCGCGTATGGACATCCAGGGCAAGACCGTCCTTGTCATCGGCGGCTGGGGCCTCGTCGGATCGGCGATCTGCCGCCGGTTCATGGACGAGCCCCCGAAACGCATGGTCGTCACGTCGCTCTCACGACAGGAGGCGGAGGAGGCGGTCGCCCGGCTCCGGAAGGACTACCCGGAGGTCGGACCGAAGTTTTTCATTCCCTGGTGGGGCAACATCTTCGTCCGGCACCAGCTCAAGGATCTGCCGCGCGAGGCCATCCTCTCCAGCGGCCGGTACCGGTCGATGGTCATCGAAGACATCGTCGAGGAGCTGTCAGGCCCCGTGCTGCGGCGGTCGAGCCTCTACCGGCTCATGCAGCAGTACCGTCCCGACGTGGTCGTGGACTGCGTCAATTCCGCGACGGGGATCGCCTACCAGGACATCTTCCAGGCTTCCCGCAATCTTCTCCGCGACGTGCGCCGTGCACGCTCGTCACGGAAGCCCCCCCCGGGGGAACTGCTCGACAGCGTCGAGCGACTTCTCTGCACGCTGTACGTTCCCCAGCTCATCCGCCACGTCCAGATCATGTACCGGTCGATGCAGGAATCGGGCACCGGCATCTACGTCAAGATCGGCACGAGCGGCACGGGAGGCATGGGGCTGAATATCCCGTACACGCACAGCGAGGAGCGCCCGTCCCGCGTGCTGCTGTCGAAATCCGCGGTCGCGGGCGCCCACACGCTCCTGCTGTTCCTCATGGGGAGGACCCCCGACGCACCCATCACCAAGGAGATCAAGCCGACCGCCGCCATCGCCTGGAAGAACATCGCGTACGGCGAGATAACGCGCCGCGGGAAGCCGATCGAGCTGGTGGATTGCCCCCCCTCGGCCGCCGTCCGCCTCGGCACGTCGCTGCATCTGACGATGCCCGGCGCGGCCGCTCCGACGGGCCAGACGCTCAGGAGTGTGTTCATCGACACGGGCGAAAACGGCCTCTTCTCGCGCGGCGAGTTCGAGGCGATCTCGACCCCCGGGCAGATGGAATTCGTGACCCCTGAGGAAATCGCCGAGAGCACGATCTTCGAGATCAAGGCAGGCAACACCGGGCACGACATCATCAACGCACTCGACAACGCAACGCTCGCGCCCACGTACCGCGCCGGGTTCATGTTCAACGGCGCCATGGACAGTCTCCGGAAGCTCGAGCGGGAGCACGGCGTCGACAGCGTCGCGTTCGAAATGCTCGGCCCCCCCCGCCTGTCCAAGCTCCTGTACGAATCGTACCTCCTGAAGCTCACCTACGGCGACATCCGGAGCGTGGCGCGCTCGGACCCCCGGACCATGAGCCGGCGTCTCACGGACCTGATCGCGATTGACGCCCAGCTCCGCTCCCAGATGATCTCCATCGGCATTCCGATCCTCATGCCGGACGGGAAATCGCTGCTCCGCGGCGCGGCCATCAAGATCCCCCCCTCCCGCGGGGAGGACACGCTGCCCGTGACGCCGCGGGCGGTCGACGGCTGGGCGCACGACGGATGGGTGGACCTGCGCGAAAAGAACATGAGCGTCTGGCTCAGGCGCATGAACGACATCTGCAGGATGGTCAACGCGCTCCCCGCGCAGGAGACGAGCTCACGCACCATGCACAACCGCGACTACTGGAACAACCTCGCAGAGATCGATCCGGGAAAGATCTGCGGATGGATCTTCACCTACGAGGAAAAAGGAAAACGAATGAAGGCCTAATCCCATGAAACGCATCGGCATACTCACCGGCGGCGGCGACGTCCCCGGCCTCAATCCCTGTATCAAGGCAGTGGTCTTCCGCGCGATCGACGCGGGGTACGAAGTCCTCGGCATCCGGCGCGGATGGGGGGGACTGCTGAACTACAACACCGCGGACAAGGAGAGCGCCGCAGGGTGGATCATTCCGCTCACAAAGACCAACACGCGCACGATCGACCGCTCGGGGGGAACGTTCCTCCACACCTCACGGACCAACCCGGGAAAGGTCAAGAGCTCGGAGACCCCCGCCTTCCTCCGTGACCCGAAACACCCCACGGGGGACGCGAGGCTGGACTTCACTCCCCACATCCTGCGGGTGCTCGCGGACCTCGGTATCGACGCGCTGATCACAATCGGCGGCGACGACACGCTGAGCTACTCGGTGCGTCTCCATGAAGAGTCGTTCCCCGTGGTCGCCATCCCCAAGACGATGGACAACGACGTATACGGCACGGACTACTGCATCGGCTTCTCCACGGCCGTCACCCGGAGCGTCGACTTCATCACCAACCTGCGGACGCCGACGGGCTCACACGAGCGCATCGCAATCGTCGAGCTCTTCGGACGGAACTCCGGCGAGACCTCCCTGATCTCGGCCTACCTGGCGGGGGTTGACCGGGCGATCATCTCGGAGGTGCATTTCGACCCCGAGCGGCTGGCCAGGTTCCTCATGGAGGACAAGAAGAACAACCCGAGCAACTACGCGATCATGACGATTTCGGAAGGGGCGCAGCTGACGGGAGGAAAGATCGTGGAATACGGGCAGGCCGACGCGTACGGCCACAAGAAGCTCGGGGGGATCGGCGCGATCACCGGCGACGCGATCCAGAAGCTCACCGGGTCGCACGTCATATACCAGCAGGTCGCCTACCTGATGCGGAGCGGGGAACCGGACGCGCTCGACCGGATGGTGGCAATCAGCTACGCAAGCCTTGCCACGGACCTCGTGCTCAAAGGGGAGTTCGGCAAGATGGTGGGGCTCCGCGAGGGGAAGTACACGGTCAACCCCATCGAGACCATCTCGCAGGGGAAGAAGACGGTGGACGTCGACGAGCTGTACGACAGCGAGAACTACCGGCCCAAGGTGACGCACATCCTCGGCAAGCCGATGTTCCTGTACTGACGGCGCAGCAATGACGGATTCTGCTACTCCGGCACTCTGAATTCCGGGTCGTCCGGCCGGATGGCGTCGTGCATCCGCCGCAGGGCCCTGAACGCGTCCTGGCTCCCACGCATCGAAGCCGCCCTGTAGTAAAAGGCGGCTTCGGCGTCTTTGCGGGGCACGCCTGTGCCGGTTTCATAGCAGTAGCCCAGGCCCACCTCGGCGAGGACGGATCCTTCCTCGGCGGCCTTCGCCAGGATCTGTACGGCTTCTTTCCTCCCCGACGTGTCGGCGGGAGCCCGGAGCGTCGTGAGGGCGATGCGCACCATCGCATCCTTGCTCCCCAGAGACGCGGCGCGCGTCCAGAGATCCATCGCTTTTTCCATGTTCCGCGGCACCCACCGCCCCGCATAGTACGCCAGCCCTTCCTCCACGAGCGCGGGGGTGTAGTTGCGCTCTCCCGCTTTCTCCAGGAGCTTGAACGCCTCGTCGCCGCTCAGGTAGGCCTGAGCCTGGGCAAGCGTGCCGTCGAAGCCCAGCGCGGAGAGCCCTGCCCAGGCGAACTCGGCCGCCGGCTCCCCCTTCCCCGACTCGACCCTGACGTGCGGGAGCGTGCTCTTCTGTTCGAGGAGCTTCGTGAGAAGCTCGGGAGCCCGGGGAGAGTCCAGGCGGATCGCCCGGACGTACAGCGCGCACGCCCTGACCGGGTCGCGCGGGACGCCGATCCCCTTCTCGTACGACCTGGCCAGCACCGTGAGCGCCTCGGGGCTGCCGGCATCACCCGCGCGCACCATCGCCGCAATCGTCGCGGAGTCCGCCGGCGACTCGGCATCCAGCATCTTGGACAGTCCCAGTGCCTTCCTGAGTGACGGGGAAGCGTTCTGGATCGCCTCCTTCAGGAGGAGACTGTCCCCCGAGACAGGCTCTTCGTCCTGCGGGAAGTCGATGAAGACGAGCCCCGTGTTGGGCGCCTTCCCCTGCGCCTGCTTCGCGGTGTCGGCGTGTCCCGGGCCGACGCCCGCCCGTTCCATGCGCAGGAGCGCTTCCTTCGCCGGCGCGTACCCCGCGTCAGCCGCCCTGCGGACCCAGGCATACGCAGAGTCGTAGTTTCTCGGCAGCACCAGGTCCTCGGTCAGGAACTGCGCCATCGCATATTCCGCTTCCGGCATCTGCTTGAGCGCGCTGGCGCGAAAGAGGCGGTACGCCTCGAACGGGTCCCATGGAACCCCCCAGCCGTTGTAGCACATGATCCCGTAGTTGAAGACAGCGGGGGTATAGTGCGCGTCGGCGGCCCTCCGCATCCAGTATGCGGCACGGACCGTATCCGCTGCGGCCCCGCGCCCCAGGAGGTACCGCAGGGACAGCTCGTGCTGCGCCAGGACGTCGCCGGCGTTCGCCTTGCGCGTCACGACGAACGTCTGCCACATCTGGTAGAGGGCGTCGGATGATTCGACGAGGGGAGGACCGGCGGGCGGACGGTACTTTTTGAAAACCGGGCTGTCGCTCTTGTCCTGGGCCCGGAGCGGCGGTGCCGGACACGCGACGGCCCCCAGCAGCACGAGGGCCGCCAGTGCCCCGGCGCGGAGCGTTGGGGTCGGGCTCATTCGTACCTGAGGGCTTCGATCGGATCGAGGTTGGCAGCTTTCCACGCCGGGTAGACGCCGAACACGAATCCGACGAGCGAGCAGCTGACAATGCCGATCACCACCCAGTCCCACGGAATGACCGCCGGCGAATTCGTGATGATGCTCACCACGTTCCCCCCGGCAATCCCCAGCAGCACGCCGAAGACCCCGCCGATCTCGCAGAGGATCACCGCCTCGATCATGAACTGGGAGAGGATGTCCGACCTCTGGGCGCCGATGGACTTCCTGATCCCGATCTCTCGTGTCCGCTCCGTCACGGAGACGAGCATGATGTTCATGATGCCGACGCCCGCAGCCAGCAGCGCAATGCAGCTCACCACCAGCACCCCCATCCTGAGGTACACGGTGAACTCGTTGAACTGCTTGACCAGCGAGTCGTTCGAGAAGTAGGAGAAGTCATCGTCTGCCCCGGGGGCAACGTGCCGCGCCGCGCGGAGGATTCCGCGAACCTGCTCGACAGCGTCATCCATGACCTCCTGGTTGAGCGCCTTGACCATGATGTGCAGGCTCTGGTTTGTGCGCCCGTACTTCTGGAAGTACGTGGGGAGCGGGATGACGACAAAGTTGTCCTGGTTGCCGCCGAGGGACGTCCCTTTCTTCGCGTAGACGCCGATCACCTGGTAGACACCCTCCTCGACCCTGACGGTCTCCCCCACGGGATCGATGTACGGGGGAAAGAGCTTCTCGGCCACGGCCGACCCGAGCACGATCACCGGGCGCGCCATGTCGAGGTCCTGCTGGACGAGCCCCCTGCCGGACGCCACGGTCCAGTCGTTGGTCACCTGCCCCTCGAGCGTTTCGCCATAGATCTGGATGTTCGGATTGGTCTTCTTTCCTTCCCAGAACACGATCCGGCCGCCCCCCGATCCCTCGATGCCCACGGTAGCCGCCAGCGTTGCCTTGTCCCTCACCTGGACCGCCTGCTCGTACGTGATGTTCTTGCGGTTCCACATCTTCCGCCGCTGTTCCGGGGTGGTGTTGAAGTCCATGCTGAATTTCTGGACCTGGAAGGTGTTCGCACCAAGCTGGGTCATCCCCTGCTCGATGCTGTTGCGCAGGACGCTCAGCGCTGTCATCACGGAGATGATCGAGAAGATGCCCACGACGATGCCGAGCATCGTGAGGACGGAGCGGAGCTTGCTCGAGCGGATGGCTGCCATCGCCATCAGGGCGCTCTCGCGGACGTTGGCGATACTCAGGATATGTGACTGCATGAAACGACGACCGGATGCACGGGGATGGTGGCAGTGCAAGATAGCACATTACGGGGGGAATTTCAACGGAGATTGCTTCGGCGCCAGAGGCACCCGCGGGAGATTGCTTCGCCTGAGAAACGGCTCGCAATGACAGGGGTCGAGCGCTCCTCGCAATGACAGGGGTCGAGCGCTCCTCGCGACGACAGGGCCCCGGACGACCGGGCCCTGAAAAGCCGGCCCTGTCACTCGAAGCGGAGGGCCTCGATCGGGTCAAGGCTCGACGCTTTCCACGCCGGGTAGACGCCGAAGATGATGCCGACGAGTGAGCACACGCACAGGCCGATGCCCACCCACGGCCAGGGAATGAGGGCCGGGACGCCCAGGAGCAGTCCCACCACGTTGCCCCCGAGGATGCCCAGGACGATGCCGATCGCGCCGCCGATCTCGCAGAGGATCACGGCCTCGATCATGAACTGCGCCAGGATGTCTGACTTGAGGGCGCCGATGGACTTCCTGACTCCGATCTCCTTCGTGCGCTCCGTGACGGAAATGAGCATGATGTTCATGATCCCGACGCCGGCGGCAAGCAGGGAGATGGAGCTGACGACGAGGACGCCGAGCCGGAGGTACAGCGTCAGGTCGTTGAACTGCTTGATGAGCGAGTCGTTCGAGAACCAAGCAAAGTCGTCCTCCGCCTCCGGGGAAACGTGACGCGCCGCGCGGAGGATCATGCGCGACTGCTCGACCGCATCGTCCACCACTTCCTTGCTGAGCGCCTTCACCATGATGTGAATATCGCGGTCCTCTTTCCCGTACTTCGCGAAGAACGTCGTGATCGGTATGCAGACGAAATTGTCCTCGTTTCCCCCCAGCATCCCCCCCTTTTTCTGAAACACGCCGATCACCTGGTATACGGCGCCGTCAAAGCGGATTGTCTGGCCGAGGGGATCCACGTAGGGGGGAAAGAGCTTCTCGGCCACGGGCTTGCCCAGCACGGCGACCGGCCGCGTCTGGTCCATCTCCGCATCGGAGAAGCTGCGCCCGGATTCGACGGTCCAGTCGTTCGTGAGGATTCCCTCGGGGTTCTCGCCGCAGATCGCGACGTTCGGGTTCGTCTTCTGCGCCCCTCCGAACACGACGCGCCCCCCCTGCCATGCCTCGATGCCCACCTCCTCTGCAAGCGTCTCCTTCTGCTTCACCTGCAGCGCCTGTTCGTACGTGATGTCTTTCCGATTCCGGAACCGTCCCCTGTTGGGACCGCCGAATGTCTGCGGGAACCTCTGGATCTGAAACGTGTTGGCTCCCAGTTCGGTGATCCCCTCCTCGATGCTCCGCTGGAGCACACCGAGGGCGGTCATCACCGCAATGATCGAGAAAATGCCGACGACGATGCCGAGGATCGTGAGGATGGAGCGGAGCTTGCTCGCGCGGATGGCCGCAAGGGCCATGAGCATGCTCTCGCGGGCGGTGGAGAGTGTGAGGGCGTTCCTAAACATCCCGGGCTGGATTGCCCCGCCTTCGGCGGGACGCAAAAAGCGCGCTTCGTCGCCGGTTGCTTCGCAAAAAACGCTCGCAACGCTCCCCGCAATGACGGGGACCGGTGTTCGTTGTTTCACTCAAAGCGGAGCGCCTCAATGGGATCGAGGTGCGACGCTTTCCACGCGGGGTAGACGCCGAAGAGAAGGCCGACCACGGAGCACACGAGGATCCCGATGCCCACCCAGTCCCAGGGGATGACGGCGGGGACGCTCATCAGGATGCCCACGACGTTCCCGCCGATCACGCCGAGGATGATGCCGATCGCTCCGCCGAACTCGCAGAGGATGACCGCCTCGATCATGAACTGCGTGAGGATGTCTCTCCGCTGCGCGCCGATCGACTTGCGCACGCCGATCTCACGGGTGCGCTCGGTGACCGACACCAGCATGATGTTCATGATCCCGACGCCGGCCGCCAGCAGCGAAATCGAGCTGACGAGGAGGACACCCATCCGGAGGTAGAGTGTCAGGTCGTTGAACTCCTTGATGAGAGAGTCGTTGGAGAACCAGCTGAAATCGTCCTCCGCGCCCGGGTCCACGTGCCGCGCGGCGCGCAGGATCATGCGGACCTGCTCGACCGCGTCGTCGACCACCTCGCGGCTCCGGGCCTTGACCATGATGTGGATGTCGCGGCCTTCCCTCCCGTAGCGGCTGAAAAAGGTCGTAATCGGGGTGCACACGAAGTTGTCCTGGTTCCCCCCGAGGGATCCCCCCTTCTTCTGGAAGACGCCGACCACTGTGTAGATCGAGCCGTCGACACGGATCGTCTGTCCGACGGGGTCGACGTACGAGGGAAACAGCTTCTCTGCCACCGGCTTGCCGAGCACGGCCACCATCCGGGCCTGATCGAGGTCCGCCTCGGAGAAGCTGCGGCCGTTCTCGATCACCCAGTCGTTGGTGAGCACCCCTTCCACGTTCTCGCCGCAGACCATGATGTTCGGGTTGGTCCGCTGTCCCTGCCAGAACACCATGCGCCCGAACTGCCACCCCTCGATCCCGACCGCTTCCGCGAGCGTGGCCTTCTCCCTGACCGCGAGCGCCTGATCGTACGTGATGTCCTTCCTGTTGCGGAACCGGCCGCGGCCGTTGTCGCCGAAGGAGGCGGGGAACTTCTGGACCTGGAACGTGTTGGCGCCCAGCTGCGTGATCCCCTCCTCGATACTGTTGCGGAGCACGCCGAGCGCGGTCATGACCGAGATAATGGAGAACACGCCGACCGCGACCCCCAGGAGCGTGAGGACCGACCGGAGCTTGCTCCCCCTGATCGCCGCCAGGGCCATCAGGAGGCTTTCCCGGAAACTGTCCCACTGCAGAACCAGCCTACTCATAGCGCAGCGCCTCCACCGGGTCCATCTTGGCCGCGCGGTACGCCGGGAGGAATCCCGAGACAAGTCCCACGGCCAGCGAAATACCTATGGAAATGAACACCACCGACAGGGGCATCGCCGTGGGGAGGAACTGGTCGACGATCAGGCTGAGCGGAAAGGCGATGACGAGCCCGATGATCCCGCCGATCAGGCAGAGCGCGGCGGCCTCGGAGAGGAACTGCATGAGGATCGTCCGCCGCTTGGCGCCGATGGCTTTGCGGATGCCGATCTCCCGCGTCCGCTCCGTGACGGACACGAACATGATATTCATGATGCCGATCCCCCCGACGAACAGGGAGAGCCCGGTGATGAACAGACCTATCGAAGCGATGACAAGGCTGATCGGCGCGAACGTCTGCGTCAGGATTTCCTGCTGGTTGATGTTGAAGTCGTTCGCCTTCCCGGGCGTCAGCCCGCGGAGCGTTCGCATGATTCCCTCCAGCTCGAGCTTGGCGTCCTCCATCTGCTTGAGGTCGGCCACCTTGACCTGGATCGTGACGTCGCGCCTTCCGCCGAACTGGGTCTGGAACGAGTTCAGGGGCACGAACACCCGCGTGTCCGCGGTGAACGTCCCGAACAGGCCTCCCTGCTTCTCCAGCGTCCCGATGATTGTGTACGGGAACCCCCCCACCCGGATCATCTTGCCGATGGGGTCACCCCGGGGAAAGAGGTTCTCCACGACGTTCGCCCCCACCACGCACACGGGCCGCCCCCCGGAAGCCTCCTCGGCCGTGAAGAAGCGGCCGTCCTCCAGGTTCACCCCGGCAGTCGAGAGGTACTGGGACGTGGTCCCGCTGACAAACGCCCCGTCCATGCTGTTGCTGCCAAAGGTGACCCGGCGTCCGGTCCCCACGACCGGGGCGACGGCCGCGGCAAACATCGACTGCCGCTCGATCCTCGCCGCATACCCCACCTGCAGCATGCGGCGATTGCGGATTGTGGACCAGTCGTCGTTCGAGACCCAGGGGAATTTCTGCACATACAGCACGTCGGTACCGAAGGCCTCGGCGCTCTTCTCGAAGGCGCGGTTGACCCCCTCGATGGCGGTCGCCATCAGCGTCACGGACACGATGCCGATGATGATCCCCAGCATCGTGAGGACAGAGCGCATCTTGTTGGCCCGGATTGCCCGGAACGAGATCGCCAGCCCCTCCTTGAGCTCGCTGAGAAAATAGCCCATGCCGACCCTCCCGTCAGGATGCCTTCGCCGCCGTAAACGTGCGCCGCTTGACCACCGGCTCGTCGCTCTCGATGTGCCCGTCCCGCAGTCGGACGGTCCGCCGTGCATGCTCGGCAATATCCTGCTCGTGCGTCACAAGGATGATCGTGTTCCCCTGGGCGTGGAGCTCCTCGAAGAGCATCATGATCTCCTCCCCCGTCTTCGAATCCAGGTTGCCGGTCGGCTCGTCCGCCAGGATGATCGAGGGACGCGTGACGAGCGCCCGGGCCACGGCGACCCGCTGCCGCTGTCCGCCGGAGAGCTCGTTCGGCTTGTGATGGATCCTGTCCCCGAGCTGCACGTGCTGCAGCGTCTCGGTGGCCCGCCGCTTCCGCTCCGCGGACGGCACCCCGGCGTAGATCAGCGGCAGCTCCACGTTGTGGAGGGAATCGGACCGCGCCAGCAGGTTGAACGTCTGGAACACGAAGCCGATCTCCTTATTCCGGATCTTCGCGAGGTCGTTGTCGTTCATCTCGCTCACGTTGAGTCCGTTGAAGAGATACTGTCCCGAGGTAGGCGTGTCCAGGCACCCGATGATGTTCATCAGCGTGGACTTGCCCGACCCGGAAGGGCCCATGATCGCGACGTACTCGTTCCGACCAATGGCGAGCGAGACTCCCCGCAGGGCCATCACCTCCTCGGCCCCGCCCATGTCGTACGTCCTGACGATGTTTTTCAGCTCGATGATCAAGTCCATCGTTCGTACCCCGTGTGCCGTTGGGAATGCTGTGTCAGGATGCCTGGCCCGGCTGCCCGGGTCCGGCCTTGTGCGCCTCCTCAATCCTCACCTTGGCGCCGTCCTCCAGCTCGCGGTTGATCGCCTTGTAGCTCCCGGACACCACCTGCGCCCCCTCGCTGACTCCCTCGACGATCTCGACGTACTGGTCGCTCGAAATCCCGCGCTTCACCGGGACCGCCTTCGCGACGCCGTTGTCCACCACGAACACGATCTCCTTCGGCTTGTTCTCGTTCCGGGTCTTCTGCGACTGCCCGGACGCCATGACCATGCCGCTCTGTCCGTCCGTCTGTCCCTGCTTCATTTCCATCTTCGGGGCACGAGTTGTCACGGACTGGATGGGCACCGAGAGAACGTTCTGCTTCGTCATTGTCTCGATGTCGGCAGTCATCGACATCCCCGGCCGCAGCGTCACGCCCGGGTCCACGACGCGCATCTTGACCGTGAAGTTGGTCACCTCCTCCTGCGTACCGGAGTTCTTCGTGGTGCCCGTGTTGGCGATTTCGAAGACGATCGCGTTGAACTTCTTGTCCGGGAACGCGTCAATCGAAATCCGCGCGGTATCCCCGATGTGGACGAGCGTGACGTCGTTTTCGCTCACGTCAACGTCGGCCTCCATATGGGAGAGATCCGCCACCGTCATGACGTTCGTTCCCTGGAACTGCTGGGTACCCAGCACGCGCTCGCCCAGCTGGTTGTTGAGCTGGCTGATCGTCCCATCCATGGGTGCGGTGATCGTCGTTTTCCGGAGGCTCTCTTCCGCCTGGTTCAGGGAGGCCTCGGCCTGCTGGTACTGTGCCTTCGTCCCTTCATAGGCCGATCTGGCCTGGTCGAAGTCCGACTGCGCGATGAGGCTCTTCGCCATGAGTCCCTGCGCCCGCCGGTAGTCCGCTTCCGCTTTCACGAGCGCCGATTTCACCTGCTGGAGCCCGGCCTTGAACTGGTCGCGCTGCGCGACGTAAATATCGGGCTTGATCTTCAGGAGCACGTCCCCCTTCTTCACGCGGTAGCCTTCCTTGACGGGGAGGAGGACTATCTCGCCGCTCACCTCGGGCGAAATCGTGGCGTGAATCTCCGGCTGGATCTTGCCTGTAGCCGTCACGACCTGCGTCAGCGTCCGCGACGTCACCTTCTCGACGTTCACCGCGAGGATGGGCTCCTTCTTGCTGCCCATGAACACGACCACGCCGAGCACGGCCACCACGAGCACGATTGCGGAGATAATGATGATCTTCTTACGCGATTTCTTCCCGTTGGATGCCATGCGCCTTGCTCCTTGTGTGAGGGAACCGACAGGCGCGAGCGGTCAGTATGACCGCTCGCCAATGGTGTAGTCCACGTTCTTCTTCGCCGTAATATAGTTGTAGACGGCGTTCACGAGGTTCACCTGGGCCTGCACCAGGTTCGCGTTGGCGGTCAGGAGGTCCAGCAGCGTGCCCGCTCCCAGGTTGTACTTTTCCTCGGCGATCTTCCTGTCTTCCGTCGCGGACGTGACCCCTTTCTGGCTCACCTCGTACTGCTTGCGCGCGGCGTCAAAATCGAGCAGCGCCTTCTTGAGCTGGGCATAGATGTCCCGCTCCGCCTGCACGAGGGAGATCTCCGCGATGCGGCGGTTGGCGACCGCCGACTGGACGTTGGCGTTCGTGTTGAAGCCGTCGAACAGCGTCCACGAGATGCGCAGGCCCCAGTTGAGCGTCCTGGTGTCGCTGAGGTTGGCAAGCTGGTCCGCGGTGCCGAGTGAGTATCCGGCATTCGCGGTGAGGGACGGGAAATACGAGCTCTTCGCGGATGTGACGCCCGACTGGGCCTGGTTCAGCGTTTCCTGCGCGCTCCTGTAGTCGGGCCGCGCGGCCAGCGAACGCTGCTGGAGATCCCGGAAGTTGCCGTACAGGGCGGACACGGAATCAAGCTGGGCCTGCGTGATGTTGAGCGAAATCGAGGGGTCGCTGAACGAGTAGTCGCTCCCCACGTCGAGCCCGATCAGGTCGACCAGGTCTGCCTTCGACTTATCGTACGTCGCCTGGGCCTGGATGAGCGAGTACTCATCGGCGGCGACCGTGGAAGCCTGCCGGTACACGTCGGCCTGTGCCGCAGCCCCGACCTTGGCAGACTCCGTGATCCGCTCGAGCTGGCGGTTGTCGCGCTTGAGGTTCTCGTCGGTCACCTTCACGAGCTGCTCGTTGCGCAGGACGTTCAGGTACGCGCTCTGCGTCTGGAAGACGATCGACTGCCGTGTGCGCGAGGCGTTCTGCTCCGTGGAGACGGAGCGGGACGTCGCCTGCCCCACCTGCCCCTGGCGGTTGAACCCGTCGAAGATCGTCCACGACGCGTTGATTCCGGTCGAGAACTGGTTAATCGTGCTCTTGTTCGCGGGGAGGACGAACGTCCCGCCCCCGAAACTCGTCGTGCTGCTTGCGGCCTTGTCGGTCGCATACCGGCCCCATGAACCGTTCGCGGAGAGGCTGGGGAGGTACCCGCCGTAGGCGGACATGACACCCGCCTGCGCCGCACCCACGTTCGCGTCTGCCTGGACGATCGTCTGGTTGTGTTCCAGGGCGACCTGCGTCGCCTGGTCGAGCGTCAGATTGTTCGTCTGACCGTAGAGAATCTGCCCGCAGCACAACGCTGCGGTTATTGCGGCTGGTTTCACACCTCTCATAGAGTGCTCCTGGGATGCGGTTGCTGACGGTACTTGTTTAACGATGGTGGTTGCGTAAAGTTTCGACAAAAACCTCATAAATGCAGGATTATTCGGCCAATATCCCGTCTTTGATGGAGAGAAGAAATGCCAGGGCGGCGTCGTGCTCATTGGGGATACGCCCGTCAAGGATCGCCTCCTCAATCGCCTTTTTGAGGACCCCGACCTTCCTCCCTTCCCCGATGCCGCAGACAGCCATAATCTCGTCACCCCTGACAGGGGGCTGCCAGTTCCTGAGGCGGTCCCGTTCCTCCACCTCCCCGATTTTGCGAAGAACGTTCTCGTAGTTTTCAGTGTAACGGGCCACCAGGGCCGGATTCTTGGACGTAATGTCGGCGCGGCAGAGGATCATCAGGTCGTCGATGTCGTTCCCCGCCTCGAACACCAGCCGCCGGACGGCGGAGTCGGTCACACCATCGTCCACGAGCGCCATGGGTCTCAGATGCAGCCGGATGAGCTTCTCCACGTACGGGAGATGCTCCAGCGGGAGCTTCATCCTCTGGAAGACTTTCTTCATCATCCGCGCTCCCAGCTCTTCGTGCCCGTGGAACGTCCACCCGGTTCCTTCACGGAACGCCTTCGTCCGCGGCTTGGCGATGTCGTGCACCAGCGCCGCAAACCGGAGCCAGAGGCTCTCCGAGACGCGCGCCACGTTGTCCACCACGGTGCACGTGTGAAGAAAGACGTCCTTGTGGTGATGGTCCCTCCGCTGGTCCACCCCCGCCATCTGCGCGATCTCGGGGAACGCGCGGTGGAGCAGCCCCGTGTCAAACATCAGCCTGAGGCCGACCGACGGCTCAGGTG
>Ga0335069_10000764_pt1 | contig 52346 bp, 50 predicted proteins | sample Lox_Sample_11_FD_206714 | JGI IMG/M metagenome (GOLD analysis project Ga0335069, IMG submission 206714) | Soil microbial communities from Loxahatchee National Wildlife Refuge, Florida, United States - Lox_Sample_1.1 | ecosystem: Environmental > Terrestrial > Soil > Wetlands | place: USA... | reverse complement strand
ACACGAGACACGAGACAGACCCCGTGCTTGCGGTGCAGTTCAGCGTCTTGTTGGCGGCTGTCAGCACCGGTCCCGGCGAGATGCTGAAGGAGGTGACATCGCTGGGCGGAAAGGACAGGGTCCACGCAAGACTTGCTGGCGCCCCCCCGGTGGGCGCGTTCAGGGCGAGGTTCAACGAAACGGTGCCCCCCTTAACCGCCGATCCGGAAGCGAGGCTCAAGGAGATTTGTGCACGGGCTGAACCCACCGCGAACATCAAGAACAAAAGGAGAAGTACAATTCGATCTCTGGTGGGTGTTGGTGTGAAGGCGCACATTCTTGGAGTATTCTATACGTACTAGTAAACTATTGAAAATATCCCAGGTCGTCAGCTCCCATGAGGCAGTAGGGTGGATGCTGACGGTTGGAACCCCTTTGGGAAGCTGCGGCGCCCTAACCAATGGCGACCTTGTGGCGCACGTGGCGGCAATTATAATGATTACGGTTGCCTTTCAACACCGGGAGCTGCGGTGTCCAGAGGCCGGAAGGAGGAATTTGCCACTCTTCAGAGCGTCACGATCCCTATTCGCTGTCAGTCTGTTCTTCTGTTCGACGTGCATCTACGGCCAGGCAGGCAACGCATGCGATCTGAACCAGGACGGAGTGGTGAATTCCGCGGATGTGCAAGCAGCCGTGAACATGGCCCTTGGCCTCGCTCCATGCACGGCTTCCCTCACTGGGCTCAACTCCTGCAATATCGTGGTCGTGCAACGGGTGATCGTCGCAGCAGCTGGTGGGAATTGCTTGACCAGCACTGGGGTGCACGTCGTCGATTTGAGCTGGACAGCCAGTACGTCTTCCGGCGTGGCCGGGTACAAGATCTATCGTGGAACGACATCCGGGGGACCTTACACGTTTTTGGCTGCGGTCGGCAACGTGACCAGTTACATGGACACCACAGTCCTATCGGGCCAAACCTACTATTACGTGGCTACCGCCGTGGATGGCAGCGGCAACGAGAGTGGGTATTCGGCTCAGTCTAGAGCGTCGATCCCGACGCCGTAGCGGATTCAAATCCGATTGTTAAGGGCAACAGGGTCCGGTGGATACAAGCCGTTTGCTCTCTCAAACGCGAGAGGCGGCAAGGCTCACGTGCCGCAACCCTGCCGTACAGACGTGACAGAACTTGGTAATTCGGGTGCCAACTCCAGAGAATTCCGAGGTCTGGGAATGTCCCAATGTTTTGGAACAGCCGATCCGATGCCAGCCTTTCCCGATTCCTGTGAGCAACTACAAAGCTTCACGGGTCTGGTAACAGGCTGAGAATAGTCACGTTTCCCGAACCAGTTCTCAGCTTAGCAGCCGATTTCACCCTCTTCTTTCCGGAAACTCCTGACCTGAGTTCCCTTCGTACCATGGCAAGAGAAGTGCAAACTCGCACACCACGCAATGGGTTTGTTTTCGCAGTCCCAAGAGTAGGGATAGCGGAATGGGACTGAAAGGGCGGTAGCTTGTGCTAAATGCACAAATCTCGCTTCCAAACGTTGAGAATCCCGACGATACCGACTCACGACGTTGGTTCGCCCTTCGGGTGAAGTCTCAGCGGGAGAGGAGCATTGCCGCGTCCATCGGCAGCCGGGGGTTTGAAGAGTTTCTCCCGCTTTACCAATGCCGCCGCCGGTGGTCGGATCGTATGAAGTCGATGGAGCTACCTCTGTTCCCGGGGTACGTCTTCTGCCGCATCGATCCGCTCGTTCGCTTGCCCATTTTGACGGTTCCGGGGGTGTTGCATTTTGTGGGCATCGGAAAAACTCCTGCTCCGATTGACGATGCCGAGATGGCCGCCATTCAATCTGCGGTGCGCTCCGGACTGCGCGTGGAGCCGTCGGCATACCTGGAGATCGGACAGCGGGTACGCCTGGAGGAAGGTCCGCTGGCAGGCCTTGTTGGCATCCTGGCAGAGATTCGCAAGCAGTACCGAGTCGTCGTGTCGTTGAGTCTTCTCAAGCGCTCCGTAGCCGTGGAGATCGAGCGTCACTGGGTGACGCCGTTGGATGTGAAACCAGTGCATCCATATGTCCGCGCGATGACGGCCTAACTTCTCACCACATAAGCGTTCCAGCTGCTCCGTGGCAGCAAAACCAATTATTCAAGAAATCGGAGGCGACAAAACCGTGGCAGCCATTCGTCAAAACACGTCGCTAGTGCACCGGCACAACGGGAACTCGAACGGCGATTTGCAGCCCGTCTCCGAAATCCTCCCTCAAGAACTATTCCTCAGGATGCTCTACCTGGAGCGCAAGCGAACCGAGCGCTCCGGGAGACCCTTCGTACTGATGCTTCTGGAATCCACCCGGCTTCTCCATAACGGAGATCCCGGCACGTTCCGCAAGGTGTTCTCCGCGTTAGCCAATTCGACCAGGGACACAGACACCAAGGGATGGTATCAGGATCATTCCACGATCGGGGTGATCTTCACGGAGCTTGGCGTGGCTGCCGAAGGTGCCGCGATCGTCAATGCCCTGCTGTCTAAGGTGACCACTGCGCTTTCGAGTAATCTCACGATCGGCGAGATCAACGAGCTGCGGGTTTCATTTCGCATGTATCCAGACGATTGGGGAGGCCGTGGTCCCGGGCAGGAGACGGAGTCCGCGTTCTACGAGGGGCTTTTCCGGGACCAGGCGCCCAAACCACTCTCTAAAGCAGTGAAGCGGTCCATGGATGTTGCGGGTAGCCTGCTGGCTCTGGTCTTCGGGTTTCCCGTGTATCTGCTGGTCGCTCTGGCTGTCAAGCTGACATCCCGCGGGCCGGTCCTGTTCCGCCAGGAACGAGTCGGGCAGTATGGCCGGAAGTTCAGTTTTCTGAAGTTTCGCTCGATGTACGTCGCCTGTGATGACACGGTTCATCGCGAGTTCACCCGGCAATTCATCTCGAACACGAATGGCGCTACCGAGTTCCATTCCGTCCAGGAACCTTATAAGCTCGTCGCGGACAAGCGGGTGACGCGGGTCGGACACTTCCTGCGGCGGACCAGCCTCGATGAACTGCCGCAGTTCTTCAATGTTCTGAAAGGCGATATGTCGCTGGTAGGCCCCCGCCCACCAGTGCCCTATGAAGTAGAAAACTACCATGTTTGGCACAGGTCGCGACTTCTCGCCGCCAAGCCGGGGATTACCGGCCTGTGGCAGGTTCGGGGACGTAGTCGGGTGAAGTTCGATGACATGGTTCGCATGGACCTGAGGTATGCGAACTCCTGGTCGCTGTGGTTAGACGTCAAGATCCTGCTCCAGACGCCTCTGGCAGTGCTCTCGGGTAGCGGGGCGCACTAGACACCAAGGGACTCATTACGGAGGACTCGTGATTCGGGTCGGTGTAATCGGGTATGGGTACTGGGGGCCGGTTGTGGCCCGGAATTTCCATGCCGCCGAGGACTGTGAGCTCTCGGTGGTATGCGACAAGAATCCCGCGGCCCTCGAACGGGCCAAGAGGGCGTTTCCTGCCATCAGCGTGACCACCGACCCCTGCGAAGTGGTGCATTCGCCGGAGATCGACGCGGTTGCCGTGATCACGCCCGTATGGACGCACTTCGAGTTTGCGAAGGCGGCGCTGGACAACAATAAACACGTCTTCGTCGAGAAACCGTTCACCGCCTCGTCCCTGGAGGCCCAGCAACTGATTGATCTCGCGGCCAGGCGGGGCCTGCAGATCATGGTCGATCACACCTTCCTGTTCACCGGGGCAGTAAGGAAGATCCGTCAACTGATCGACGAGGGGGTTCTCGGCAAGCTCTTATATTACGACTCCTCCCGCGTAAACCTCGGCCTGTTTCAGCATGATGTCAACGTCATCTGGGACCTGGCGCCGCACGATCTCGCGATCATGAACCACCTCATCGATGCCGAGCCGCAATGCGTCAGCGCCACGGGACAATGCCATCTGAACGGCTTGGAGGACATGGCGTACGTCACGGTCTACTTCGCCAACATGCTGGCCCATGTCAATGTGAACTGGCTTTCGCCGGTGAAGGTGCGGACCACTCTGATCGGCGGCGAAAAGAAGATGGTGGTCTGGAACGATCTCGAGGCCGACGAGAAGGTTCGGATATACGACAAAGGCGTCGATATCACCAGCGGGGGGGGCGTCTACGATCTATTGGTCAGTTACCGCTCCGGCGACATGTGGGCCCCCAAAGTCGATCAGACGGAAGCCCTGAAGGTCGAGGCCAAGTACTTCGTCGACTGCATCAGTAAGAACCAGGCCCCCTTTAATGACGGCGTGGCCGGTTTGAGGGTGGTTCGGTTGCTCGAAGCAGCGGCGGAGTCTCTGAAGCATCGCGGAAGGCCAGTCGACTTATGAGCGACTACCTGGCGATCGCTCCCGACGTCAAGCTAGGAAGCAATGTCAAGCTGTCCCGGTTCATCAATCTTTATGGCTGCGAAATCGGGGACAACACCAAGATCGGCGCGTTCGTAGAGATTCAGAAAAACGCCAAGATCGGAAAGAACTGCAAGATCTCCAGCCACACCTTCATCTGCGAGGGGGTCACGATCGAGGACGAAGTGTTCGTCGGACATGGTGTGGTGTTCATCAACGACACCTATCCGCGAGCGACGACCTCAGGCGCGCTACAGACCGAACAGGACTGGACCGTCGAGCCCACTCTCATCAAGAAAGGCGCCTCGATCGGATCGGGCGCGACGGTCCTCTCCAAGGTGACCGTGGGGGAAGGTGCGATCGTAGGCGCCGGGAGTGTCGTGACCAAGGATGTGCCGGACCGTGCGATTGTGGCGGGGAATCCCGCGAGGGTTTTCCGCGTTCTCGAGAAAAGGACGAGCGCGAAAAAAGCCTGATCCGGCTCAATCCAAATCGAGTGCGATCTTGAGTGCGTGCGACAGGCGCGTTAGGGTCTCCGGGGACAGCGTTCCGCGCAAACGAAGCAGGCGGCTCTGGGATAGAACCCTGGCGTGCTCGGCGAGCGCTACTGAATCGGCTGTGAGTCCGCCCTCGGGGGCTCGGATGAGCACGTGGCTGGGGTAAAGCTTTCGGTGGTGACGGTACGTGGTGATGGGGACGATCGAGGCTACGGTGCTGCTCCGCAGGATGGCATCGCGGCTGACGATTACGACTGGCCGCGTGCCTCCCTGCTCGGAACCCTCGACGGGGTCAAGGCGTGCATCGTAGATTTCGCCCCGCCTTACCGGTCTTCCAGTCCAGCCCATGTTTCGTCATCGGAGACGCGGAAATCGCGCATGATGCCATCCGCCTCGGCTTGGTACTCGGGATCCGAGGCCATGAGGTCGAACTCGGCGTCGATGGCGAGACGCTCTCGGCGGTGCAGTTCGGTTTCGACCGCGAGTGTAATGAACTGGTTGCGGTTGCTCGTCAGGCCGGCGCGGACCAAATCGTCGACGGCCCCGAGCAGATCGGCAGGCAAAGTGACGGTTGTACGCTGATGCGTGCCTCGGTTCATATGCGGGAGTTGATGCCTCCTTTAGCATCTAATATAGCATCGTTTTCGCCTTCATGCAGTCACGCCGTTCTTCAGTGGCGCCTTGCGACCCGCAACCGGGCAGCCCCGGGAGGAAACGCTATACCCCTCTTCGGTGCGAATCAATGCGACCGGATAATTCGTGTTTCCCCTTTAGCAAAAATTCAGGAATGACAGGCTTTAGGAGCCCATCTGTGTCCAATTCAACCAAGATTCCGTTTCTAGACCTGATCGCTCCCCACGAGGAGCTCAAAGAAGAGCTGTGCGAGGTCTTCGCCACGGCCTTGAAGACGGGCGCGTTCGTGGGCGGCCCCATGGTGGAAGGGTTCGAGCGCGACTTTGCGGCCTTCTGTGGTACGCAGCATTGCGTCGGTGTGGCCAGCGGGACGGATGCGGTGCGGTTTGCCCTGATGGCAGCCGGGGTTAAGAAAGACTCGATCGTGGTCACGGTTCCGAATACGTTCATCGCCACGACCGAAGCCATCACCCAGGCCGGTGCGCGTCTGGATTTTGTCGATATCGACGAGCGCACCTACAACATGGATCCGGAGAGGCTCCGGGAGTACCTGGAGGAGCGGTGCGTGTACAATCCGGCTTCCGGCGCGCTCATCAACCGCAGCCTTGGCCTGCGGGTCTCAGCTATTGTCCCGGTGCACCTTTACGGACAGCCGGCGGACATGGACCCGATCCTGGAGTTGGCGGAACGATATGGGCTGCCGGTCATCGAAGACGCGTGCCAGGCGCATGGGGCGGTGTACTTCTCCAGGTGGGACAAGTGCTGGATGAGGGCCGGTTCCATGGGCCGGGCGGCAGCCTTCAGCTTTTATCCGGGCAAGAACCTGGGCGCTTGCGGAGAAGCGGGCGCAGTCACTACCGACGACGCGGAACTCGCCCGGAAGGTCCGAATGCTGCGAGATCATGGCCAAGCGCGGAAGTACTTCCATGATGTCGAGGGGTACAACGGCCGGCTGGACGCGATCCAGGCAGGGATTTTGCAGGTGAAACTGAGGCATCTTCCCGAGTGGAATGTGCGTCGCCGGGAAGCCGCCGCTCGGTACCGCGACTTGTTCGCCGGGGCGGGCATGGGCGAATTGGCGCCTTTCGAACCGGACTGGGCGAAAGGTGTTTACCACCTTTATGTGATCCGGGTGAAGGACCGGGACGGTCTCATGCGGGGCTTGGCAGAGGCAGGGATCGGGACAGGGATTCACTACCCGGTGCCGCTGCATTTGCAGAAAGCGTATGCGGAACTTGGTTATCATGTTGGCGATTTTCCCGTAGCAGAGCGGGTGGCGGGAGAGATTGTGTCATTGCCGATGTTTCCGCAGCTGACCGGAGACCGGCAAGCGCGAGTATTGGACAGCCTCGCAGCCTTCCTCTCCGTTGCCTCTCCCAAGGCGCATGCTGCCGGCGCTGCGACGTCTGCTTGAGCACGTCTCCACGCTAGGTGCTGAAGATTCCAGCTTCGTCGGGTCTATGGTCGCAACACGGATGTCCACTCCGCAGCTGAGACTCGCTAACCAAAAGCAGGCATTGCCCAGGTATGTCCTGATTACACCTGCGAGAAATGAGGCCCAGTCTATCGAGCGAACGATGCAATGCGTGATCTCGCAGACTCTGCCGCCGTTGAAGTGGGTGATCGTGAGCGATGGCTCAACGGATCGTACCGACGAGATTGTAACGAAATACTTGGCTGCGAACCCCTGGATTGAGTTGATTCGCGTGCCCGAGCGCCGCGAGCGCAGTTTCTCCGGGAAAGTCCAGGCGTTCAATGCCGGCTATGCCCAGGTTGCTGGCCTGACGTACGACGTGATCGCCAGCCTGGATGCCGATGTTTCATTCGATGACGAATACTTCGCGTTCCTGCTCGAGAAATTAAGCGAGGATCCCGCCCTGGGACTTGTCGGCACGCCGTTCAAAGAGGCCGAGAGTGAACCTTACGACTACCGGTTCGTCAGCATCGCGCATGTTTCCGGAGCATGCCAACTCTTCCGGCGCCAATGTTTTGAGGAGATAGGCGGCTATGTGCCAATCAGGGGCGGCGGCATCGATTATGTCGCAGTTGTGAGCGCTCGAATGAAGGGCTGGAAAACCAGAACGTTCACAGAACGAGTGTGTTTCCATCATCGCTGCATCGGAACGGCTGAGCGAGGCATAATAGCCGCGAAGTTCAGTTACGGCGTGAAGGACTATGTGCTGGGCAACCATCCGATTTGGGAACTCTTCAGGGGCGTATACCAGATGAAGAGGCGGCCCTGCTTCATAGGCGGCCTCGCCATGATGTTGGGCTATATCTGCGCAGCCGTTCGTATGGCGCCGCGGCCGGTTCCCGATGTATTCGTCGCATTCGTCCGGCGCGAGCAGATGCATCGCCTAAGGCGGTTTCTGTTCGGCACATGGTTTACGGGTAACCAGACGCCTGCGCAGTCATCGTGACCGCGAGCCAATTTCAGGACTCCTCCTATGATCGCAGCGCGCACCGAACCGTCGATGCAGGGCTCGGCGAAACCTCGCACCGGCCGCCTCATCATCAACGCGGATGATTGGGGTCGCGACCGTGAAGTAACGGACCGCACCCTTGACTGCATTCTCTGCGGAAGCTTATCGTCCGTAAGTGCCATGGTTTTCATGACGGACTCGGAACGTGCGGCCGATATTGCACGGCAGCGGGGCATCGACGCTGGTCTGCATCTCAACTTCACGACGCCTTTTTCCACGCCCGGCACACGCTCCAGGCTTCTGGATCATCATAACCGGGTAGCTGGATATCTCCGGGGGAGCCGGCTCGCGCAAGCCGTGTTTCATCCCGGTCTCGTCCCCTCGTTTGAATATCTGGTGGCAGCGCAGCTCGACGAGTTCGGTCGGCTGTATGGAAAAGCGCCCGGCCGTCTAGACGGACACCATCATATGCACCTTTGCGCCAACGTCGTTCTGGCCAGGCTCCTACCGCCCAGCACTATCGTTCGGCGCAATTTCTCCTTTCAAGCGGGTGAGAAGAGTATAGGTAATCGTATCTACCGAAGTGTTATCGACCGAATCCTCGCGCGGCGACATCGGTTGACGGACTTTTTCTTCTCGTTAGAGCCCCTCGCACCTCCGGAGCGCTTGCAGCGGATCTTCGACTTGTCGCGCCGGTTCGTCGTCGAAGTAGAGAACCACGCTTGCGAACCGGCCGAGTATTTGTTTCTGACTCACGGCGGAATCCGCGAGTTGGTCGGAGATTGCCCAATCGCGCCACGTTTCGAGATCGGCTGGAGCGGGAAGGCGCAGCGGTGATTCATGGCTAAGCAAGCCAGCCACATCAGCGTGTGCATCTGTACCTACAAGCGTCCCGCCTTTCTGAAGCGGTTGCTGGACGAGCTGCGCACTCAGGAAACGGGTGGTCGCTTCACGTACTCGATCGTTGTTTCGGATAACGATCACCTGCGATCAGCCGAAGCTCTGGTATCGGAATTCGCTGCGACCTCGAACATTCCTATCCGATACTGCGTGGAGCCTCAGCAGAGCATTGCACTCGCACGCAACAAGGCCGTCCAGAACGCGACCGGAGATTATATCGCCTTCATAGACGACGACGAGATTCCGGTTGGAAACTGGTTGCTTGCCCTGTTCGCCGCGTGCGAAGAATACGGGGTGGACGGCGTGCTCGGACCGGTGAAGCCCCTGTTCGAGAACGGTGTCCCGCGATGGATCGTGAAGGGCAGGTTTTATGACCGGCCCTGCCACCAGACTGGCCTCGTTCTAGCTTCCAATCAGACGCGAACTGGAAACGTGCTGCTCAAGGAACACGTGTTGCGCGACAGCGATTCCCCGTTCCGGCCCGAGTTCCGGGCCGGAGAGGACGTGGACTTCTTCAGGAGAGCGATAGAGCAAGGGCGTGTCTTCATCTGGTGCAATGAGGCGGTAGTGTACGAAGCCGTGCCGCCGACGCGCTGGAAGCGCATGTACCTGTTAAGAAAGGCCCTGCTGCGGGGCGCTTGTGCCGCACTGCGGCCGACCGTCGGCGCCCTCGACATCGCAAAGTCTGTGGTCGCCGTTCCAGTCTATGGACTGGCCCTGCCCTTTGCGGCGCTGTTGGGGCAGCACCGGTTCATGGACCTGCTGGTCCGGCTGTGTGATCACTTGGGGAAGCTTCTCGCGCTGGTGGGCATTAACCCGATAGCGGACCCGTACGTCACGGGGTAAGTGCGAGATCGGTCGCGAGAATCGCTTGTTCCAGGGATAACGGAGAGGTCGCTGGTGGCCAAGGCAGCGGTCGGTTCGCCGATCGCGGTGGGTAATCCCATCCGAAGGGTTCGAGTCCCTTCCCTCTCCGCCAACTTCAATGAGCGGGCTGTGTCATAGGTGAGGCCCCTCAGTTATCGGCGCGAAACGTGCGCCACACGAACGTCGTTTCCGCATCATGGCAAAGCTGATTAACGTCTGTGGCAGGGAAATCGTTATCGAGGGGCGAATCCTGCGGATCGCGAGCCCGCATGGTGACCGATACCGGTTCCTAGACGACCCGGCACCGGTAATTGACGGCGTGCGGGCTTCCGGAGTGCGAGTGGATTTGTTCACGTTCGCCCAGAGGCTGCCCGAAACCGGGCCGAAGTTCTCCTACCCGCTTGAATGGGACAATTTTGCCGTACTGCCTGTATCGACATATGAGAATTGGTGGAAGCACCAAATTGGATTTAAGGCGAGGAACAAAGCCAAACAGGCTGAGAAAAACGGTGTCGTACTGCGCGAGGTACCTTTCGACGACGTATTGGTTGCTGGGATTCGGGAAATCTACAATGAATGTCCGATCCGGCAGAGACGGCGTTTCCCCCACTACGGAAAGGACCTCGAGACGGTGAGGCGGGACGAGGCGACATTCCTAGACAGCAGCATCTTCATCGGAGCCTTCTTCGAGCATAAGCTGATTGGATTCGTGAAGTTGGTGCCCGATGAGACCGGCACTCAGGCGGGCCTTATGAATATCATTTCGATGATCAAGCACAGGGACAAGGTGCCGCAAAACGCCCTGATCGCTTACGCTATCCGAGCCTGCGCAAGTCGGGGCATCCGATACCTTGTGTACTCAAAATTCAATTATAGCAAGAAGCGGCAGGACGGTTTACGCGACTTCAAGGAACGCAACGGGTTCCAGCGCGTCGACACGCCCCGTTACTACGTTCCTCTGACACCTATGGGGTGGGCTGCCTTCCGCCTGCGACTTCACCATAGCATGGCAGAGCGCATTCCGGAAGCTGTCGCGGGTAAGCTCCGCGACCTTCGTGCTGCCTGGAACGAACGAAAGTATCGTTCGGTGACAGAGGCGTTTTAAGGGAAATTTCGGGTGAGAGGTAAAGATTGGCATCACTCGCTAAAGACCGGGCCTTACGTATGATCGCCAGTGCCGCCCGCCATGGTGGACTCGTGGCGCATGCGCGTCGATTGAGCGTTGCCAAATGCGTGATTCTCGCCTATCACAGCATCAGCCCGATCTCGGATAGCGAACCCTCCTGCCTCGACATCGCAGGCATGAGGATCACGCCCTCGGCCTTCCGCGCCCAGATGGAATATATCGCCCGCCACTACAATGTCATTAGCCTTGAGGAGGCCCTTCGCTCCTGGTCCTCCCGTTCACCCCTGCCGCCGCGCTCCTGTGTCATCACCCTCGACGACGGTTATCTGGACGCATACGAGCACGCAGTTCCGATACTTGAAAACCTCGGAATGAAGGCAACATTTTTCATCATCGGAAAAGTTCTCAAATCCCATGAGTCGCCGTGGCTCCATCGAATGCATTTTCTCCTCGATTCAGTCGGTCTCTACCGATTTCACGCTGCGCTCCGACAACTTGCCCCCGATTTCTTCACTTCCACCGTCCCATCGAAGAGCCTTCTCTCCGCCCACATCTGGCATCTCTTTACTTCAAAAGACATGCACTTTCGCCGCGAACTCCTCGAGCGCCTCAACGCGCTCCTAGGCGTTGAGTCCGCGACCGGTTACCCCTTCATGCAATCCGGGCAAGTCGTCGCTCTCAGGCAAAGAGGATTCGAGATCGGCTGCCACTCTTACGAGCACGAATATATGAAGAACCTTTCGCGTGAAGAGATCCTGGCCGACCTTAGCAAAAGCCGTGCCGCGCTGGAAAGTGCTCTGGGCTTCACGCCAAGAACCTTCTGTGTTCCTTTCGGAGCCTTCAATGACACGCTCTTAACAGCTCTCAGGGAAGAAGGCTTCCTCTGCGCGTGTAATTCAAATCACGGCCTGAACGATTCCTCCACCAATTGCTTTGCCCTGATGAGAATCGGTATAAGATCAGAGATGAGTTTTTCGCAATTTACCTGGCATATCTCTGGCCTACATGAGAGAACCAGAAACCTGTGTCATGCCATTGGACTCCGCACGTCCTGACGAGGGGCACCACAACGTGAAGCCAGATATTGACCAACAGAAGACGAACAAAAACCTGCAACAGATCGGCGATTATTTTGACCGCTTCCAGGATCCTTGGAAGAATCCCTACGTCGAGCGGCGCGAAGGTTTGTTCGACTATCGCCCCATGAAGATCCGCGAAAATCACGCCATCGCGATGATCTCTGCGGAACCGAAATCCGCCGCCGTCGACCTCGGCTGCGGCATTGGCCACGCGCTCATTCGTATGAAGGAGTCTGGCTTCGCCCGTGTTATAGGGGTCGATATCTCATCGAAGATGCTCGAAGACGCTAAGGAACTTCTCGCCTCCCGGAATCTCACCAGCGCCATCGAGCTCTATCAAGGCGATGTTCGCGATCTCAAGATGATCGCATCGGGCTCGGTCGACGCGTGTACAGCTCTGGGCGTCATCGAGTACCATCCCGAGGATGCTCCCCTGCTCAACGAAATGAACAGAATCCTTCGCTCTGGCGGCGTCGGCGTCGTTCAAGTGCGCAATTTCTGTTGTCTGCAGACCCGGACGTGGGCACTTGTCCGGAAAGTGATTCCCCGCTACCGTCCAAAGATCGAATACCGTGAGCATCGTCCGCAGATGCTGCGCGATTCGCTCGTTAAGGCCGGGTTTCAAATTGAAGAGGAACTCTACTTCCATTATTACGCACTCTATCCTCTGACCGCGATCCCACTCGTGCAGGTTCTCATCAAACCGGTCAATAATCTACTCAGCAGAGCCTTCGAACTTCTCCGCCACAGCAGTATCTCGATTCTTCTGGCCGCTAGTTTCATTGTGAAGGTGCGGAAATGAGATTGCCCGTTCACACCTGAACCTACTACCGCTGCCATACTTTTGGCAGACCGCGCGCCGTTTGGGGGAGGCAAGGCCTCGATCCTGCCCCCGCATCCAGCCAATGCCTCTGGCGCTTGCACGCGCCTTTCGATCATCAGGATTGGGTCTTCGGGCTGTTCGACGGGTTTCGGGCCACAGCTTACGTAGCGGCACCGCTGCTAGGCTGGCGTCGCGCGACCGGAACGTCTGCAAATTGCTCGCCGCGTCACGGAGGCGATAGCAGCTGCCCTGCCTGTGCGCTACGCCACCTTGGGCGTCGAGATCGTCGACTTTGACAATTATGGCAAGCACAATTTCTCGACTTTTATGCCTGGAATCGTAGGGCTGATCACCAGAATTCCTAGGGAGCGCGCCGAGCGCCAACTGGAGGCCATGCTGGATTCGATCCGACACGAACCGTTTTACTCCACCGGCACGTGGATCGATGAATCTCTGGGCGTGTATGTCGGTTGGACCGCTCGGAAGGGCTCGTTTGCGGACGGAATGCCGCAATTGAATGAAACCGGAGATGTCGTGCTCGTGTTTGCAGGAGAGGAGTTTCCCGAGACCGGAACGCGGGAGCGATTGACAGCGCGCGGGCACGCAATCGATTCCGCGGAAGCGTCTTACCTGGTGCACTTGTACGAGGAGGACCGGAGTTTTCCCGCGGACCTGAACGGCTTGTTTCAGGGACTCCTGGTGGATCGGGCACAGGGAACAGTCACCCTGATGAATGACCGGTACGGCATACAGCGGCTTTACTACCACCAATCGAAGGACACCTTTTACTTCGCCGCGGAAGCGAAGGCGATTCTTGCCGTTCGTCCCGAGCTACGCTCGTTGGACCCCGCGAGCCTGGGAGAGTTAATCGCTCTAAACGCGGTCCTCGAGAACCGCTCTTTATTTCAGGGGATTTCCGTACTGCCGCCAGCCTCGCTCTGGAGGCTGCGGAAAGGCGCCATCGAATACCAGGGCGCCTATTTTCATCCTAGAGAGTGGGAGGTTCAGCCGGCGCTCGATCCGGATCAGTACTACCGTGAGCTGCGCGAGGTCTTCTCTCAAAACCTGAAGCGGTATTTCAAAGGTACGCAGCGAGTGGCGATGTCGCTAACCGGCGGATTAGACACAAGGGCGGTTATGGCCTGGTATAGAGGTCCAGAGGGCTCCCTCCCCTGTTATACTTTTGGGGGAACCTACCGTGATTGCCGGGACGTTGTTGTGGCACGCCGGGTTGCCCGGGCATGCGGGCAGTCGCATGAGGTGATTCAGGCCGGAGCGGATTTTCTTTCGCGATTTCATCAACTCGCTGAACGGACCGTATACCTGACGGACGGCTGCGCTGACGTGAGCTGCTCACCGTCGCTCTATGTCTGCCAGCAGGCGCGCAAGATTGCTCCTATAAGAATGACGGGCAATTTCGGCGACCAAATTCTTCGCCGATTCCGCGCATTCAAGCCCACTATACCCGCTGCCGACGTATTCCAGCGGGAGCTGATGACTTCTGTAGCCGCTGCCCGCGAAACGTACAATCGCGTCGCGGCCACGCACCCGCTTTCGTTTGCTGCGTTTCGTCAGGCGCCGTGGCATCACTATAGCCTTATGGCCCTGGAACAGACTCAACTCGCTCTCCGTTCTCCGTTCCTCGATAACGAACTGGTCCGGACTAACTTCCGGGCGCCGGTGTCCGCCGTTGAAAATAATATCATTCGGTTGCGGCTGATCGCGGATGGAAATCCCGGGCTACGGCAAATACGGACGGATTTGGGCGTTGGGGGCAAGCATGAGGCCTTCCCCGGCGCGATCGTTCGCCGTTACCAGGACTTCACCTTTAAGGCCGAGTACGCCTACGACTATGGTATGCCTCGATGGCTGGCCCGAATCGATCACGCGCTGTCGCCTTTTCGCTTGGAGCGCCTGTTCCTCGGGCGCCACAAGTTTTACCACTTTCGTATGTGGTACCGTGGCGCGCTCTCCAAATACGTTCAGGAGATGCTGCTTGACCCCTTGACGCTATCACGGCCCTATCTGGATCGTAAGGCCGTGGAGGCTGTGGTATGGGGCCATTCGAAAGGGACCCGCAATTATACGATTGAGATCCACAAGTTGCTCTCCCTGGAACTCCTCCACCGGCTTTTCATCGACTCCAAACCGGCTCATCTGCCCGGCTGACCTCAAAATGGCTTGCTCGGAACAATTCTGTGATTCCTGTCGGAGGACCAGAGCAGCGATTCTTGTACTCGTGCCGGTGCTTCTTGCGACGGCTGCGATCCTGTTTATCGGCATGCCTGTGCTGCAACGCCGCGCTGCTTACCGCTACAGCCTTGGTTTTGCCGATGGGTACGAAATCCTCGCGAAGAATCTAGCGGACGGGAACGGCTATCGGTGGCGCCCAGACCTGGCGGAAACCATGATTCGCGAGCCCGGATATCCGCTTCTGCTGGCTGCAGCCTTCAAGATCGCCGGCTGCCGCATTGAGCCCGCGCGTTTCCTGAACCTCCTGCTGGCAGCAGGGATTGCAGTTATGCTGATGGCGCTGGCGAGAAGAATGACCGGCGACCCGAGGGCGCCGGTCATGGCAGCTCTGCTTTTTCTTCTCCACCCGGGGACTTTGGTCGCGGAGGCGCGGGGTGGTGTAGAGATCCTCTTTATTTTTGTCGGGTTCGTCTTTATGCTTGCGCTGCATTGGGCGGTGGAGAAAGGCGGCCTCTGGCGGTACCTTCTTGCCGGCCTGGCCTTCGGCGCGGTTGTTCAGGTTCGCAGCACTCCCATAGCGTTTCCGGTTTTGCTGCTGCTGTACACGCTATTTATGGCTAAAGGAGCCCGCGAACGCCTCAGGGCGGTATTCAGAGTAACGATTCTGCTAGCCGGTATGGGGCTGGTCATGGTTCCTTGGGTGGTACGTAATTACAGTTTGGTGCATGAGTTCGTGCCCGTTGCGACGCTCGGGGGAGTCGGGTTGCAGGAAGGGCTTTACGTGTGCCAGAACGTCTCCCTTGGCGACGATCTCTATCCGGTGGGGCAAGCGGCAGGGCGCATACGGGGCAAACTCGCTCATGAGCTTGGGATGCGATTTGAAGGCGAGGAGTATTTTCAAACCTTCTACGACGCCCACGATGAGACCGCTTTTAACAGGCTTCTCTTTGAGAGCTCCCGAAACGAATACGCCAGGAATCCGGGCCTCTTGGCCGGGTGTGTCGGAAAAAACATCTTCAATTTGTGGTTTCTCGGTAAGACCTGGGATATCACAAGAATAAACATGCTAGTTCAGCTTCCTCTGCTCGCGCTCGTGTTCTACGGCCTGAGGATTATCCGGCTGCGGGGCAACCTCCGCAAGATCGGAATTTTGCTTATTTACGTGGGCTCCATCGCGATAACCCATCTATTGGTTGTGGCGGAGGCTCGGTATAGCATCCCGTTGCTTGCCTTTCTGGCAATTCCGGCGGGCGTTGCGGTTACATCGATCTGGGACGAGGTTCGGACACACACACGGTTCGTATGACAATGCAGTCTGCTGTCTTGGCGCCGGTTTCTCAATACTGTTTGAACCCGGGCCCTTATTCAAGCCACTCTTTGCGGCTCGCTGAATTTCCGTTCCCAGGGGAGGGCCACCGCGTTCTCGATGTCGGCTCCGCCGCAGGCTACCTTTCGGAGATCCTGGCCAGGCGCGGGTTCAGCGTAGTCAGCATCGATCTGCTGGGCACGCCGCACCCGCCGGCCATCGAGTTCGCTGGTGCGGACCTGGACCACGGGCTCCCGCCTTTGAGCGACGAATTCGACTACATCATTTGCGCCGACGTGTTGGAACATGTGCGGGAGCCATTGGTGTTGCTTGAGCAGTGTCGGGCGTTGATGGCGCCTGCTGGTATCCTACTGGGCTCTCTCCCCAACAGCGGTAATGCCTGGTTTCGCTGGAATGTCCTGAGGGGCCGGTTTCCGAAAGATGAGCGAGGCCTGTTCGACAAAACCCACCTGCATTTCTATATGTGGGACGGATGGGTAGAACTGTTCCGGCGCGCCGGCCTGAGAGTCGACGCTGTGCGGGCTTCGGGTGTACCGATTGGCTTGGCCAAACCAGGTCTTGACGGGACTATGATGGGACGGGTTCTGGAAAAGACATCCTTTGAAGCCGCCTGAGTCTGGAAAAACCTGTTCGCCTACCAATTCATTGTCCGCACCAGGAAGGAGTGCACGTAATGGGACTTGATAGACCAAAAGTCGTTGTCGTGATGCCGGCCTACAATGCCGCCAAGACGCTTCACATGACCTACGCCGACCTGCCGCGCGATATGGTGGACCTCATTATCCTCGTGGACGACGGGAGCAAGGATGAAACAGCCAAGATCGCTCGGGAGCTCGGTCTCGAGCTATTCGTGCACAATCGCAATTACGGCTACGGAGCCAACCAGAAGACATGCTATCGCGAAGCGCTACGTGCCGGCGCCGACATTGTCGTCATGGTGCATCCCGATTACCAGTACGATCCGAAACTCCTGCCGAAAATTATCGAGCCGATTCGAGACGGCGCCGCGGACGTCGTATTGGGTTCGCGTATGATGGGCGCGGATCCGATGAGGCAAGGCATGCCATGGTGGAAGTACATCGCAAACCGTTTCCTCACGATGGCGGAGAATGCTGTGTTCGGCCTGAGTCTCTCCGAATATCATACTGGCTACCGTGCCTTCCATCGCGAGGCGCTGGAATCCGTGAATCTGTCGATGAACTCCGACAACTTTATTTTCGATCAGGAGATCCTGGCACAGTTGGTCGATATCAAGATGCGGATTGCCGAAGTGCCGGTGCCCACCAGGTACTTCAAACAGGCATCTTCGGCTTCTTTCCTCCAGAGCTCTATCTATGGCATCTCGATTCTGTGGCTGCTCGCGCGTTACCTCCTGCACAGGAACGACATCGTTCGCCAACGGCGCTTCCAAAGTCTGGAACAGCGCTACCATAGTGTGGACGGAATCAGGCACCATGCCAACTGACTCGGCAAGGGGCAAAACTCGCTGCTGGACAAAAGAGCGCCATAACCCTGAAAAATCTCCTGGAGCGCAGTTGTAGTGCCGGTCTATGACCGCTGGCCTTAACGATCAATTGAATCGGCGTTCATATATAGATCGCCGCTACAACGATAAATAGAGTACGCAAGACCCATTAAATGTCTCCTGCCCTGGCATCCATCATTTTCGCCATCGGTATCGCGGGTCTTTTCTTTCTCGATCGGGACAAGAAAACTCGCGTCTCCATAGCCCTCTGGATTCCAACAGCGTGGCTGTTCTTCTGTGCGTCGCGGTCAGTTTCCGAATGGCTGGGAATGAGTGGGACGGTAGCAACAGATGCGTCCAGTGTCTATCTTGATGGTAGCCCTGCTGACCGGGCCGTTTTCGCGGTTCTCGAAATCTCGGCGCTGATCGTGGTCATCAGTAGGGGACGGCGGGCGAGCCCGATACTCCGCAGGAACTGGGTGATTGGGTTGTTCTTCCTTTACGCGGCACTCAGCATCGCTTGGTCTGATTTTCCCTTTGTCACGCTCAAGCACTGGATCAAGGGGGTTGGCGACGTGATGATGGTCCTTATCGTGCTCACCGAGCGGAGCGTTGCCGGTGCGGTCGCACGCCTGATCACGCGCCTTGGATTTGTGCTCCTGCCGTTGTCAATGCTCTTCATCAGGTACTATCCGCTGCTGGGACGAAGGCTAACTTTGAGCTGGACATCGGAGCCGGTCGGCGTCTGCACGCAGAAGAACGGCCTGGGTGAATTGTGCGCTATCTTGGGCCTGGGGCTGCTTTGGCGTTTTCGCAGCGCCTATAACGACCGGGAAGACCCGAACCGTAGACGGCGCCTGCTGGCATTTGGTGCGGTCCTGGCACTGATAGTATGGTTGCTGAGGGTCAGCAATTCATTGACTTCCATTTGCGCGCTCAGCATGTCAAGCGCCGTAATGTTGCTTTCCGCGCGGCCGGCCTTCCGCCGCAACCCCGCTCTCGTGCATCTTCTGATTGTCGCGGTGCTTGCCTCGGCGACTTATGCCACCTTTTTTCAATCTTCAGGCGCTTTGATAAAGAGTTTGGGAAGAGATCCCACGATGAGCGGCCGGACTGAGGGCTGGCCCATAATGCTCAGCATTCCGAACAACCACCTAGTCGGCGCCGGGTATGAGACCTTCTGGCTGGGTCCCCGGCTCCAAATGTCGATCGAGGCATTCCCCGGAGCTCAGATTAGTGAGGCTCACAACGGTTATATCGAGATGTTTCTGATTTTGGGGTCGATTGGAGTGGCCTTGCTGGGAATTATGGTCGCGACAGGTTACCGGAACATAATTGGAGCCTACCGCTTCGCCCCTGACATCAGCAGTCTCAGGTTAGCCTTGTTCCTTGCGACCGTTGTCACCGGCTTCACGGAGGCGGTTTTTAGGATGAACGCCCCCACAATGATTATCTTCCTGCTGGCGACAGCCGCTGCCCCGTGGATGCCTCAGCGGGAGGCGCCGCCAGTGGTCAACCGCTTACCGCAGGCTGGTGAGGAGCCCGATGGTGCGCGCGACGAGGCGACTTTGAGCTATTGAGTCGGCGCAGTTTCGTGAACGCAGGTCGAGGATGGACGGAGAGTAGTGGAGAGTGCCCGCGTGGGCGCCGCGTCGGCGGTCCGTGGATTAAGCGAAACGAAGTACCGAAGGTCTTCGGTTGCCCCGAGGCTTTCCTTGGCGGCAAGAGTAAACAAGAAAGTAACTATCAGACTTCATGCGTAACTTACATATTTTATCGCTGGCGCCTGACGCGAACCCGAAGGGCATCACGGGTTCCCTTATCGGCTATTCCCAAACTCAAGCTCTCGCCCGGTTGCATACGGTGACGGTAGTAATCCGCCCGTCATGCGAGGATGTATTTCGGCGTAGCCAGGGGGAGGTTCACTCTTTGGAGATAGTCAGGCTGGTCTGGCTTGAGCACATCTATGCGTTGATCACTCGCTGGGTTTTCAGAAACAACTACTACAACCAGGCACTGCAGGCCTTCCTCTATCCGTTTTCTATTGTTTTTGAATGGCAGGCATGGCGTCAGATGCGGGCGCGGATCATGGCCGGCGAATTCGACGTGGTGATTCGACTCTTGCCCGTAACGACGGTCAGGCCCAGTCCCTTCGCTTTCTTCCTACGGAACGGCCCTGTACCTTTCGTGATCGGGCCGGTTAACGGAGGTTTGCCGTGGCCTCGCGGTTTTAAGCAGGCCAAGGCTCAGAATGGATGGATCGCCGGCTTAAGGAATCTGTATCGGTTCCTACCCTTCGCCCGGTCCACCTATCGCTGCGCGGCAGCGATTATAGCAGGTTCGTCCCAGACTTACGCTGAGTTAGCTGCATATCGCGAAAAGCTCTTTTTTCTCCCCGAGAACGGCGTTGACGGCTCACTTTGTTCCCGTACCTTGCGCAGTCGTGAACATGGCGCGAAACTTGAGCTGATCTTCGTCGGTGGCTTGGTTCCCTGGAAGGCCTGTGATCTTGCCTTGCGGGGGGCTGCACCTCTTTTGCGAGACGAGTCAGCCCGTTTTACCGTGGTCGGCCATGGGCCGGAGCGTACTCGCCTTGAGAAGCTCACGAGATCTCTCGGGATCGACCAGGCTGTCTCGTTTTGCGGATTTCTTACCCACGACGAGGCGATGCACCGACTGCAATCGGCGGATATACTGGTGTTCCCCTCCATTCACGATTTCGGAGGAGGGGTAGTATTTGAGGCCCTCGCACTCGGGGTTGTCCCCGTCGTCGCGGACTTTGGCGGACCGGGCGACATTGTTAACTCGACGGTTGGCTGCAAGGTGCCTCTTACGAATGAGACCGACGTAGTATTTCGTATTGAGCGCATTCTGCGCAGCTTCGCGCAGGACAGGAACCGGCTCGACGGGCTACGGCAGCAGGCTGCGGCCTATGCCCGGGAATACTTAACCTGGGATGCGAAGGCGCAGGCCCTCACTGCGATCATGCGTTGGGTGCTGCGCCAGGGCCCAAAACCGAACCTTTCGCCGCCGAAGGTGCTGCACCTCGATCGTACGAGCCCATTTTGAGATAGTTCGCCCGAGAGGATATCCTCCTATGTGTACTGAACCAAAGTGGGAAGACAAGAGTGGAATCCGAGTTGATTACTCGCCGGAGCTTCTGGCTAAAGACCTGAGGGCAATCCGCGGCGAAGTCGTCCCACCCGGACACCCGTCTCAACTTGAACCAATCCAAGCCCAAGGTGATCAGGTCCAGGCCGGGGCACTGGATGGCATAACTATCTTGCGGTATGCACACATTTTCCGCGCTCGATCGTCTGGCGGTGTCGAACAGTACCTGCGTCAGTTGGATCGGCACCTTCTTCAAAGACATCGAATGAACATCGTTCAAATGCATCTTGTTGATGCTGACTGTAACCGCGTGGAGGTTGAGAATGTCGGAATCGGTCGCATTTATTGGCTGCAGGTGCCGCTTCGGCGGGGTCAACCGGGACTTTCCGATTTGCCTCAAAGACTCTGCTGGTATTACAAGACGTTGTTGACACACAGTCGGCAATCAGTTTGGGCGGGGAGGCGTGCTGTGGGCAACTTCATGCGGGTCGGACGACTGCGCCACAGGTGGGTCGTCCTCAGTGATGGCGTTGCCGATCTCCTGCGGACGCAGAGCGTAGACCTCCTGTCCCTGCATTGGTCGGCTTGCGACACAAGCACCGTGATACGGACTGCGTTACGTGTCGGAGTACCTTTCGTTTTTGTGAATCATTTTGACAACAACCGTTTGTTTCTTCGTACGACTCGAAAGCATATCGCCCCTGCTGCGCGGATAGGTACAGTCTCAGGGTGCGGTATACCAGACGATCTCCGTGACCGGTGCAGCAATTTGGCCGACGCTATTGATACAGATTACTTCGATCCCGAGAAGGTAGTACCGGCAGATCCTCTTGGCGGCCATGTTCTCTTCCTTCCCGGGCGAATAGGAGACGGCAAAGGCCATCGTGACCTACTCGAGGCTGGAAAGATCCTAATAGCTAAAAACATCAACGTCGCAATCTGTTTTGCTGGGGCGGTCGAGTCTAACTCCCTCTATGGCGAGCTTCACGAGGCAAATGTCGAAGGTGCTTTACGTAATCGCATTTTCCTGCTTGGCGAATTAAAGCCTGAGGAGATCCGGTCGTGGTACGCCCGCAGCAGTGTGGTTGCGCTTCCAACATCTTCGGAGGGCCTGCCCCGAGTGCTTCTCGAAGCGCAAGCGATGAAGATACCCGTGGTCGCTTATTCCTGTGGTGGCACCCCGGAGGCACTGATTCCCAACGCCTCCGGTTTCTTGGTCGAGAAAGGCAACATCGCTGCACTCGCAGATAGTATCGAACTTCTCCTGGAAAATCAGTCGACGAGAGTTAAGATGGGTGAGAGTGGAAGAGAGTATGTAATGAGCCACTTCGGCATCCCGGCACTAATACGACGCCACGAGGTATTTTACATGAGCGCACTAGGTGCCACTACTTTCAGAATCGCTCCTCCAGCGTTTGGAACATCCTCCCGGGGCCGTGCGTGATCCTGGCTGTCACGGTTTGGATAAGCTAACGAGATGACTCTCTCCGGGATACTGGCACTCGAGTCACGTCCTCCGGCGGTTTCAGTTGTCATTCCAACATATAATCGCGCTACCGTGCTGGTCGCTGCAGTCGAAAGCGTCCTTTCACAGACGTGGAAGGATTACGAACTCATTGTGGTTGATGATGGATCCACTGACGATACCCGTGCGCGACTTGATGTGTACATGCACGCGATCAGATATGTTTACCAACCCAACGCAGGTGTGAGCGCCGCTCAAAATAAGGGCATAGCTCTCGCTAGAGGGACTTGGGTATCGATTCTGGCGTCCGATGATTTGTGGGTTCCGACGAAGCTTGAAACCCAACTGCGAACTCTTGCTCGCTTAGGCGATGAGTTCGGTGCGTGCTTTACGGACTGCAGTTATGTGGGTGATGCTCGTCTGAATCAATCCATGTTTGAAAGAGCAGGTTTTGCTCCTGAAGACGAGTTCGGCGAGTGTTGCGACGCGTTAAGGTTTTCGGTGCAGACTTTCCCGGCGGCTTGCGTACAAAGTCTGCTAATACGGCGCTCGTTGCTAGAAGAGATAGGCGGGTTTGACGAAAGAATTGGAGTGGCGGAAGATGCAGATCTTATCTTTAGACTGTGCTTAAAGACGAAAGTCTGTTTTGTGGCAGAGCGTCTTGTAATGATCGACGCGAGCCCATCTCTTCCTCGACTAACAGACTTAATTGCTCGTAAAAGCGATCAAGTATTTTCCTGGTATGAGTACAGGTACAATAAATGGCTTGCGTTGAGCGGATACGGCCCGGAACTCCGCCGGGAGATCTGGACTCAGCTTCGGCAGTTATACTGTGATTGGATTATCAGTAGTTTATACCGGTTTGGCATCAGGGAAGTCCTGGCGAAATGGCGTAAACTGAGGCGTTTGGGTGTCACTGACCAGGCCATCTGTGCGACTTTGTGCAGGCGGGCGACAGAGAAGTTCGAGAGGATTGTCCGAAGGCTAGTGTCCTGAATCAGAAAGACAATGACAAATCCCTACCTGCCGAGTATGAGGTCTGCGTCTGCAGTCCGGGCGAGAGGTTTCGGGTCGTTGTTTCTCCCGTCCGGGCAATCGAGCGCGGCTTTTCGAGTGACCGAACCATGGTGTGGCTGCCACTTCGGACACGGCGTTCGGTCATCGCGGTGAGCTCCTTCCATCACGTCCGCCAATCCTCCCTGGTGCGTATGAAATCCAAGCGGTAACAGCGGACGTCACGCCAAGCAAGGCCGCACTTTGCCGTCGTCCGTGATTCTCCAGTTTCAGGTGAACCTCGAATCCTCGGCGGGAGGCTGGCATCGCACACGTGGAGGAATGTCCAGGAGCTTCTGGTGTCGGTGCCGTTAGTCGTAGGGGCTGATCGTGTCTCCGCTATTGACATCTAGTGGTATTCCAACGTAATGCGCCTAGATGATAGCTGTTTGAGAGGGTGGTTGGAATTGCCGAGGCGTCGATGTCGATACCGAAGGTAGGCATAGACCCGATTTTGCCGGCACTCATGATTAGGATCATCAGTAATTGGCCATGGTGAACTTCTTGAGTACTCCAAACTGGGCCTCGATCAGGTTTAGCCAGGAAGCTTCCGTGGGAGTCCATGCCGGATGGATGTGCAACTTCTTCAGCAGCGCCAGGAACTTGGGATGATCGTGAACGTTGTGCAGGTTGTCGAGCACGACGTATAGCCGTTTCCTCGGATAGCATTTCCGTAGTTGGCGGAATGCCTCGCTGACCTCCTCGATGCCCCGGCGAGAGCGGAAGATACCGTTCAGGTAATCCTCATGGACATCGTAGAATGCCAGGAAATGCTCGATCCCGTGGAGGCCGCTGATAGGTAGCCCGCATGCGTACTGGGCGCTCCTTCCGGGCCCAGGCTACGCCGCCCATGGGACGGACCTCCAATGGCCCCCATTCGTCGAAACAGACTACGACGCCACGCGGCGGACAAGCACGAAAGAGGCTCCGGATCGGTTTTTTTACGGTCAAAATTGACATCGTTGGACGTTTTCCACGTCCGAATCCGCTGCGCTGTCAGACCTTCCCGGCGCAGCAACCGCCGCACCCACTCATCGGTAACGCCGGGCAGAAGATGCCTAGCCCGGCAATACTCGGCCAACTTCGGCACCGACCAATTAGAGAACGGCAAACCGCGCTCCTGCAGGTTCGATAGAGCTACTTCGACCAACTCCCGAAGTTGCTCGGCGCGCAGGATGGGTGGCCGGCCTTTGGGGTTGGCTACCTGTTCAAATGTAGTGAATCCAGTCTGATTGAAACGATGGATCCAATCGTAAGCGACAGTGAAATGGCACCCAACGCGGGCGGCCGTCTCCGCCAACGAGAAACCCCGGCGAACCTGATCCACAATCCTATAGCGCTGATGGACCCGGGCGGCGAGTGACAGATCCCGGATCTTCGCCGTCAGAGTCTGCTTCTCGCTCGGCTTCAGGGGTCGCAGCGAAATGTGCTCGGACATGCTGGCCTCCTCTGGCCAGCATATCACATCCTAGGCGTATTAAGTTGGAATACCACTAGTGTCGCGAACAACGAGGTGACGCCGCGCCGTTCGTAATCGTGCGATTGGTGCGCGTGAACGCCGGGAGCCCACGGTGGATGGACAGCGTTCGCGTCCGTGCCCGCAATGGATCCTTTCGTCGACGCATTGGATAACGGCATGATCCAGCGGGTTCATATACAACCCGACGGGGTCCTCACCTTCTTGACAAACCGGGTCTCTCATCAGGTCGCCCGGCGCGAGTACCAGTTGCTGGTTTCACATCGTAGCGACTCGCTGTGAGATAGCGGTTGGCATCATCCAGCGGGCAGGCCGAACTATGGATCACTGAACTGCGGGAGAGCACATCTCGGAACGAGGGAAACTTCAGTGCGTACCACACTGCGACGCTAATGGGCTCTCCGGCAGCCCTGGTAGGGGTTGGATCATGAAGCGAGATTGTTCTGTGGAGTTCTATAGCTCGAGTGTAGAGCTTCCTACGGTCTGGAGACATGATGGGTTTGCCGAGACGTGTACGTGTTCTGGCAGGGATTTCAGTTCCAGGCCGCAGAGGATATATTCCCCAGTATGAAACCGTTCAATGCCAGCGGTGTTTTCTGCTCGGTATCTGAAAGCGATAAGTTGGGGCATCTCGCTGTTCGGGGCGCGGCTGCTACGGTAACTGTCCAATCGCTGGTCCTCGTGATGCAGCTCCTCAGCACGGTCATAATGGCTCGCCTGCTGAAGCCGAGCGATTTTGGTGTCGTGGGGATGGTTACCACCTTCAGCCTGCTCCTCATGAGCTTCGGCGGGAATGGTTTCACTGAGGCCATACTTCAGTGCGAGAAAGTCGATCAATATCTGGCCAGTAACCTCTTCTGGATCACCGTTACCGTAGGCTCTGTTCTGACGGTAGGGTTTGCCGCGTCTGGCTCGTTACTCGCGAAGTTCTACCGGTACCCTCTCGTGGCACCTGTTACGGTCGCGCTTTCAGTGACTGTCCTAATGGCCGCAGCGGCCGTCATGCACTTGGCTCTCCTTAGGCGAGCGATGCGATTTAGTGCTGTTGCTGCGAACGACCTCGTCGCTCGTGCCTCAAATACACTTCTATCGATCGTGCTAGCCATGAACGGTTGGGGACACTGGGCGCTCGTGTGGGGAATCGTCATACAGGGGCTCAGCACGGCCATCGGGGCATGGTGGCTATGCCGATGGATTCCGAGCCTGCCACGACGGGGCGTCGGAACCCGGCCCATATTAGGATTCGCGGCAAGCGTCTTTGGCAAATTCATCATGAACTACCTGGCGCGCAATTGCGACAACGCGTTAGTCGGTTGGCGATTTACAGCGGACGCCCTTGGATTTTACAAAAAAGCATACGACCTCTTTGCGCTCCCGGCCGGTCAGTTCCTGAATCCCGTGAGCTCGGTCGCGGTGGCGACGCTAAGCCGGGTCAAGGGGGATATCAATCAGTTTCGGCGGTATGTGCTCGATTCCGCGGGTATCATGACATTCCTCGGGATGGCGTTGGGAACTGTATTAACACTGACAGGCCCGGAACTAATCCGGCTAGTCCTTGGTCCCGGTTGGGAGAGGGCCGGTAACATTTTCGCGTATTTTGGACCCGGTATCGGGATCATGTTCCTTCACGGAACCCATAGTTGGATTCACTTGTCCATCGGTTGTCCTGAGCGTTGGCTGAGATGGGGCATCTTCGAATTCGGCTTCACATTTCTATTGTTTTTGCTTGGACTCCGATGGGGCCCGGAAGGCGTTGCACTCGCCTGGACGGTTTCATTTTGGGTGGTGCTTCTACCGGCCTTGTGGTACGCCGGAAGGCCGATTGGGCTAGGCCCACTGCCGTTCATATCCGTGGTTTGGAGGTACATCTTGGCCGCCGCGGTAGCTGCTTGCGTCTGCCGCGCTTTGGTTGGCCTGATCCACCTTTCCGCCCGTCCGACTAACGCATCCGGAGCCCTTGTCCGGGTTTTCGCGAGTGTCTCCATCTTTGTACTGCTGTACCTGAGCGGAGTTGCGGTTCTACACGGTGGGTTTGACCCCTTTCGCCGGATGAAAAGACTCGCTTCGGCGGTCGCACGATCAAGGAAAAACACGCCAACCCACTTTGTCCCTGTTCCCACGGCCGTGGAGGCCACATCGGGCACCACTAACGCGGCCCTGTTTCACAAGGTGGTGCCTTTTGGGTCGAATGACTAATGAATCTTCACCGCCAAGTTGCTAGGAGGCGTGGGCCCTGTGCTGGAAGATGCGTAGCACAGGTTGGCATCAAAATTCAGCACGTTCCCGGTCCCGTCAGGTGAACCATTCATCACGTTTAGATAGCAGTCTTGCGCAGGTATTGAAGCAGCGTGTGAGGCCCAAGCGCTTGTCAGCGTGCCGCCCGTGCATTGGCCGGAAGATGTCGCCTCTGCGCCAGCGTATGTTCCGCTGCAGATACCCAAGTTGCCCGATGACACGTCAGGTCCGACCGGAGGCCATGCTTTCGTTGCTGGCCACCAGGAAGGCTTGGAAGTGTAGTAGAGCGACGCGGGTAGCGTATGCGCCAAAGAAGAAAAGTATAATGATGTGAAGTTAGCGTTCACGTAAGGCACTGCACCCGGAGAAGCTTCGGTTGGGTCCCACTTGACCCCGCTCGTCACCGTGTCGTAGTTGCCCCAGCGCATCAGAGTTTTACGAACGGCAGGATCATCACAAACCAAAGGGGCCGCACATCCGCCGCTCAGATCTTGACCAGAGAACCCAAGAATATAGATCGATGTGTTTGCCAGGGATTCGTTCACACCTCCGGTTGACGACGTTCCATAGGCCTCGTACGTATTATGATAACCGGGCTGGCCCCAGACATTCCCAATCGCGTTAAAGACTCGCTGCCATGACCTCAACAACAACGGCCAAGTGGCTGATAGGTTTCCGTTCTGCCAACCCCGGAGTTGATTGCGGAACAATGTCGATGCAGCGTTGGCTCCAAATGAAATATCGGACCAGAGGCCGAGGAAGTTGTTGCCTTCCCACAGATTCATGCCATTTCCAGCGTTGTGCGCGAGGCTTACGGTCTGGGCGATGGTGGCCAGAGATCCATCGGGTTTTTCAAATCCTTCATAAGTTGCATAATTATAACCGAATACAGATCCAGACCCCTGACCAAGTATGATGGCATTCGTTATCTGCTGGAAAATGTTATTCTCAATCAGGGTAGCAGAAGCACGCTCCAACTCAATGCCGTAACTCATTGTGCCATGGGTCTGCCCTTCATAGAAATAACTGCTCACTACGGTTCCACCCAAGGTCTGATTAAGCAGGACATGGTCCCTTCCGGCATTAATCGACCGCACGTTCCTCACCCAACACTGGTAGCACCCAAACATGGTGATTGCGGTATTTTGAGGATATTGAGAATAGCCGCTATTATTTACGGACTGGGCGCCCGTCGGGGTACCGCCACGCGTTGCCGTCTGTTGAATGGTTTCTGATGTCTGAAACTTCCCCTCCTCCGCGGTGCAGTATAGGTTGCTGCCTCCTATCCATACAATGTAAGCGGTGGCACCAGAAGTTCCTCCCTTTACATAATTCCCTGCCACAAATCCAGTTGTTGATGCGACGTTAAGGTAGAACGAATCATGATATACGGTTACACTCTCTAGTCCATCATTCTGGACAGTTCCCGGCCACCACGCACCCGGCGACTGGCCGGGGCGAATATTATTGAAATAAATTCCCGGGGATATCGTAACGGAATATGAACCACCCCCAAGGGATGTGACTCCTGTGGTGTAAACAACCTGCTGTTCAGAATGAGTGACGCCACCAATGACTCGTCCATCCTGGTTATAATTTCCCTCGACCGTGCAGCCCGGTGTCTCAACATCGCAAATGTAGATCCCGCCGGTGTCACTGGTGTCGTTAGCCTGGTCCAGAATGAGCATCTGGTTCAGTGGAGGAGCACCACCGCAACCAGCGAGCGTAATAGTTGTCGTACCCTTTGCATAGCCCGCTGTCCAACTGCATTGTTGACTGCCTGCCGGCGGCAGAACGGCTGGACTGCCCACGCCCACCGGGCCGGCATTTATCATACAAATTCCCAGCCACAATCCGCCGCAACCAACCATATCTGTCAAGTGGACGGTCGTAGACATTGGCCCGGCCCCACGGACCACCTGTTTTCCTTGTGAGCCGTACGTCCACCCCGCTAGGTAGTAGGTGCCCGCAGGAATGTTGACGACGTTGTGTGTTGCGTCGCAAGATGCTAGCGCGTTCTGGATAGCCGTGGTGTTGGCCGCGGCGGCAGTGGGATCATCGGCCGTGAGTGAAGGCTGGGTGGCGCAGTTGGTCGTATAGTTTGGTATCGAAAATCCGACGTTGGTCCAGTCGATAGCCCGTGAAGGATCCAGAAACGAAGACCAGGGCTGGGAGAAGGTGGGCAGGCAGAAGGCGCACAGGAAGAAAAGGAGTCGGTGCTTCATTGACAGGTTCCCTCGTTAACGTGAAACGGAAGACGGGAAATCGTGGACGTGGAATGCCGCGGGAGAATAATCAAGCTTACCGATCTCAAAAGAACCACGATGACGCTCCGATCAAGATATAGAACCGTTCGTAAACGGACAGCCCCATTATGGCAGATGTCGAAACAGACCAGAACACCATCTAAGGTTGTATTCAGGGAGTTAACCGGGGCGCGGGCCGGGGAAGGGATGGGGGAATGATCCTAACAGGGGCATGCTGGCCCATGCGGTTGAATCGAGCCAGCTCAGCGGTTCCGTACCAGCGCTGCTCGCACGGTCCCGGCGGCCGGCGGCCCCGGCCTATGTCGTTGGCTTCAAACGGCATGTCGGCTTTTTCAACGCAGGATTGATCGGGTGTCGAGCTCGTCCTTGGCGTCGAACTCTGGCATCGGCGAGAGGCTGGAAGCTGTACCCGACATCGAGATTCGAGCTTCCCGGCCCGAGCCGCGAGCCAGACCGGCTCACGGCACTCGGGTAATCGGCGGCAGAGTTCCTGAAGTCAGCAAAAACGGAGAAAGGATGACGAATACGACGTCATCGGCAGGCAGGCAGCGGGGCGCGGCGGCGCCCGGCGACCAGATGATTTATAACGCCGCGTGCCGGCTGATCGAATGGCTGGAGAGGAACCGGTACGAAGGCTACGATGCCTTCGACGGCCTCAATGCGCGCCTGCTGCGCCCGTTTACCTTCGAAACGCCTCTGCTGCGCATGGTCCTCCAGCAGGGGATCCGGCGATTTCCCATCAATCTCCGGCCGCTAGCCGGCGTCGACAAGGGCCCCTCTACCAAGGGAATGGGGTTTATTGCCCGCGGATTGCTGCGCCTGCACCAGGCTACTGGCGACGACCGATGGCGCGAAAAAGCGGAATTCGCCCTTCAGTGGCTGATCGAGAACCAGTCCCCGGGTTACAGCGGGGCCTGCTGGGGTAACCACTTCGATTACCAATCGAGGAGCGTCTACGTGGTCAAGGACACGCCCTCCGTGGTGTGGACGGCTCTCATCGGCCACGCCTTTCTCGACGCTTACGAGCACTTCCACAGGGATGAGTTCCTGCAGGTTGCGGCGAGCGCGTGCGAGCACATCCATCGCGACCTGGGGGCCGCCCGGCAAGGTGATGATCTGTGCATCAACTACTTCCCGACGTCGCATCACCAGGTCCACAATGCCAATACTCTAGGCGCCAGTCTCTTGGCCCGCACGTACCCTTATACGGGCAGGGGACCCGACCGTGTGCTGGCGGAGAAAGCTCTGGCATACACCGCGAAGCACCAACGGCCTGACTCGTCGTGGTACTACGGGGAAGCCGGAAATCTCCGGTGGGTTGACAACTTCCATACGGCTTACGTACTAGACTCTTTCAAGTATTACCGCGATGCGACCGGTGATTCTCGTTTCGACAAAGTTATGATGAGCGGATACGAATACTGGAAACATACCTTCTTTCTGGCGGATGGCACGCCAAAGTACTACAATCACAAGACCCTTCCGCTCGACATCCAGTGCAGTGCGCAGGCAATCGATACGCTGGTATTTTTTCAGGACCGCGACCCAGACAGTCTGATGTTGGCAAGCAAGGTGGCCGAATGGACGATCCGTTGGATGCAGGATCCGAGCGGCTACTTTTATTACCGCCGTTACGCTCCATGGCTGGTGAACAAAACGCCGACGCTGCACTGGGGCCAGGCAACGATGCTGTGCGCGCTGACGGGACTCTATCGGTCACTGGCGGGAGCAGAGGTGGCAGGCGGCAAATGAAGCTCGTCGAAGCATTGGAACAGTGCAGGCGCCCACTGCCTGAAACGACTCCGGAATTGAGAATCTTCCTGGCCTGCGGGTTCACTCCGCTGCACTTGACGACGTTCCTGACCGCGGCAATTCGGGTCTCGCAGCCCGAGATCAGGGCGGTTGTCGAGACCGGTCTTTTCGGTGACCTGATTGGCAATCTAGATCGTGCTGGCTTATCCTCGGCGGGCTTTGCGGTTGTAGTGATCGAGTGGGGCGACCTCGACGCGCGCCTGGCGATTCGGACCTTGGGCGGCTGGAAACCCAGTGCTCTGCCCGGCATCGTCGATTCCGCGACGGAAGCCTGCGCTCGCCTGGAACGAACCCTAGACGAGCTTTCACGCCGTATGCCGGTGGTCCTCTCGATGCCGACCTTGCCGCTTCCTCCGCTTTTTCCAACCCGGCCGGCACAGGCGGGTCCGTTCGAGTTGAAACTGCGCCAGGCTGTTGCTTCGCTGGCGGCGTCTTTGTCCGAGTGTGCGGGGATCCGGATCGCGAATGCGCAATTGTTGAGCGAAGCTTCTCCGGAGGTCGGGCGTTACGACATAACGTCGGATGTCGCCACCGGCTTTCCCTATACTCTTCGCCATGCGTCGGCAATGGGCGACGTGCTGGCCGGCCTGGTCCACTACCCGCAACCGAAGAAGGGGCTGATCACGGATCTGGACGAGACTCTTTGGGCCGGAATCGTGGGGGAAGACGGCGTCGATCAGATCTCGTGGTCTCTGGATCGCGGCCATACGCACGGCCTCTACCAGCAATTCGTAGCTTCTCTTGCCGGTGCTGGGGTTCTGGTCGGTGTGGCCAGCAAGAACGACCCGGCAGTGGTGACCCGGGCTTTCGAGAGGAGCGATCTGCTGCTCACCCGGGACGATATCTTCCCATTCGAAACCGGATGGGCGCGTAAATCGGAGTCTGTGGAGCGCGTTTTGAACGTATGGAATGTCGGCGCGGAGGCGGTCGTTTTTATTGACGACAGTCCGATGGAAGTAGCCGAAGTGAAGGCGGCGTTCCCCGAGATGGAATGCCTCGTGTTTCCCGCGAAGGACTATGCGGCGATTTGGAATCTGCTCAGGCGTCTGCGGGACGTTTTCGGAAAGCCGCTGCTCACAGACGAAGACACGATCCGGCTCGAAAGCCTGCGCGCCTCGGGGGCAAGGTCGGACGCGGCGGAGCGGATCTCCGCGGACGATTTCTTGCGAGCGTCCGAGGCGTGCGTGGTTTTCGAGCCCATTCCGCCGGAGGGCGATGCCAGGGCGTTTGAGCTGGTGAACAAGACCAACCAGTTCAATTTGAATGGAAGGCGCTTCAACGAGGCAGAATGGAAAAACATCCTCTGTCATCCAGCGGCAGTGCCGCTTTGTGTGTCCTACAAAGATAAGTATGGTCCCTTGGGAAAGATCGCTGTGATCCTGGGGCGGAGGCTAGGCCACAAATTTCAGGTGGATATTTTTGTTTTGAGTTGCCGGGCTTTTTCCCGCCGCATTGAACATCAGTGCCTGAAGTACTTGTTCGAAGCCCTCGCGGTGGAAATGATTGAATTCGACTACAAAGCCACACCGAAGAATGGTCCGCTTCAGCAATTCTTAACGGAGGTGTTCGGTAGACCGCCCGCGTCTCCTGCCACCATTTTGCGAGGTGAGTTCATGTCACGCGTTCCGGAGCTGTTCCATCACGTCGAAGGGACCCTTTATGTGTGAACAGGAAAGCCGGCTGGTCCGGTGCTTTGCATCGGTGTTTCCCTGGCTCACGCCAGAAGAGATTCGCAACATCGACGCGGAATCTACCGAGAATTGGGACTCCCTTTCGGCGGTGACGCTGGGCGCGGTCGTCCAAGAAGAGTTTGGTGTAGACATTGATCCGGAAATTCTGCCGAAGCTGCGTTCCTTCGCTGCGTTTCGGATGTATCTCCGCCAACTGAATCCGGGTGGCAACTGAGCGTACCATGAAGGAATCCCCAATTCGCGGTTTGTTCAACCGCCTCTTTCAGTTGCTAGCCAGAGTGCTGCCGGGAGCACGGAGTCTTCGTGTCGTCCTGCACCGCTGGCGTGGAGTTCAGATCGGAAGGAAGGTCTGGATCGGGTACGACGTCGTCCTGGACACCTCACGGCCATTCCTGGTCACGCTGGAGGATGGTTGCGCAATTAGCATGCGCGCGACAATTGTCGCCCACTTTCGAGAGTCCACAGGGGTCAAGATCGAGCGCGACGCTTTTATCGGACCAGGTGCCATTATCCTCCCCAACGTCGTGATCGGCCGCGGCTCCGTTGTAACGGCCGGGAGCGTCGTGACGCGTTCTGTGCCCTCAATGACTGTAGTGCAGGGCAATCCGGCGGTTCCTGTGGCGAAGTGCGGCATTCCGCTCGGCCCTGATGTCACGCTGAAGGAGTTTACTCGGCTTCTCCGGCCTGTTTTGTCCGGACCGCCGAAGCCGTCCAGCCCGGCGCAGACGAACCTGATAGCGCCGACCAAGAACGGGCGCGACTGATGAAGTTGATTCTTCCTTACATTGGCGAATTGCACCCATTGGACAGCCGTTTGGCTGCCCTCGCTAATTTTCTGGGGATCGCATGTGCGACCGTATCCCTGCCGAGGTCCGGGATCTCCGTCGACTACCTTGAGAAGGCGGCTGCCGACCGACAATCGTGCCTTGCCGTGCATCCGCGGGTTATCGAGGATTGGATAAACCAGGACCTCATTCCTGCTGACTTGGTTTCGCTGCTCATCTCACGATTTCCCTACCTCTTGGTTCACGGGCTGCGTCCGGCGCCCTTCGATTCCAACCTTCTCGCTGCGCTCTCGAGTGGGCACCTCTGCGGTGTTGCAGAAATCGGGCGGCAGAACTTCTCCTACGAGGTGCCGGCGAATGCTCGGGACGTTTGCGGCGCATTTGCCGGACTCACGTTTGGGACGGCGACTCCAACGAATGACCGCGTCTTCTCTGTCGGTGCAGCATCGCCGTCAACGCGAGAACTGATCTCGATTGGCGGCCTACCATTTATGCTTGAGCTTGAGAGGGGCAAGACTAAAATCTTGTTTTTGGCAGGCCAGGACCTCGCCGACATCAACGCAGAGGTCGGAGATACCTGGCGTACCGAGTACTTCTCCCGTCTTCTGCCGCACTCGATGGCCTTACGCTACATCTTTGGCCAGGAGAGCTGGCATCCCCGCAAGCAGCAGGCCTCGGTCATTATCGACGATCCGCCATTGTGGCGGAACTATGGCTTCTTGAATTTCGAGTCTCTGCTCGGTCTCGTCGAGCAATATCGTTTTCATGCAAGCATCGCGTTCATCCCGCACAACTTCCGGCGGAGTTCGGGCACAGTCGTGCGAACCGCACGCGACCACGTCGACCGGCTCTCGATCTGCTTCCACGGAAACGACCACACAGGTGCCGAACTTGCCTCGACGGACCCCATCCTTCTGAACACGATGCTCCACATCGCTGAGCAGCGCATGGGTACTCATCGCACACTGACTGGCCTCGACTGCGACCGGGTGATGGTGTTCCCTCAAGGGAAGTTTTCCACTGAGGCCATGGCCGCGCTGAAGGCACGTAACTTCGACGCGGCAGTTAACACTGTCCCCCATCCTTTTCAGCAACCAATTCGCCTCACTCTAGCCGACTTGGCTCAACCTGCAGTGCTCCGTTACGCTGGTTTCCCCCTTTTTCTTCGTGAAGGCAGTGCACACACTCAACTTCCTGATATCGCGTTTAAGCTATTCTTCGGCAGGCCTGTCTTCATTGTGGAGCACCATCAGATCTTTCAACAGCCGGAGGCTCTCATTGCCGCGGTTTCCAGAATCAACGTCTGTGCGCCTCAAGTACTATGGTCAAGCCCTGCCCGTGCTGCCAGTAACGCGCTTCTTTGGCGCCGTGCGTCAGATGGCACTTACGACATACGAGCATACTCTCGCACGATACGGGTCGCGAACGATTCCGGCTCGCCATCTCGCTTCCGTATCGAATGGACCGGATACGATAATGGAGTGGCGCAGCCCAAGCAAGTGCTCTGCGATGGGATGCCATGCTCCGACTTTGGAACCACGGATCAGGCGATTGCCGTAGCGGTGGATCTGCCGGCAGGCGGTTCGCACACTTTTACGCTAGTTCACCGAAACGATTGGGGGAGACTCAACGGCCTTGGACTGCGAAGGACTGTTGGCGGTTTCGTTCGTCGGCGGCTTTCTGAGGTGCGGGATAATCATCTGAGCAAGCATCCAGCGTTGCTAAGAACTGCCGAGGCCCTTCGGAAGAGTCTTTTGCAATGACTCCTCGTTGCACCTGTTGCACCTGTGTCCAAGCGACGATGCTCTGCACGCTCACCTGGCTTCACAAGCTCCTGTGAGCTTTATTCATGAAGAAGAACAAGGTTCTCATCATCGTCGAAAACGCGTCCGTCCCGTTTGACACGCGAGTCTGGAAAGAAGCTCTCTCGCTAAAGCAAGCCGGCTACGACGTCGCCATCTTGTGCCCGCGGGACAAGGACGGACTGCGCGCCCATGAAATCCTAAACGGTATTCCCATCTATCGTCATCCAGCGCCAGCCGAAGCAGGTGGCGCTCTCGGCTATCTGTTCGAGTATGGTTCAGCGCTATTCTGGGAGACCTTATATGCCTGGTGGATCTTTTTGCGCCACGGCTTCCATGTCATTCAAGGCTGTAATCCGCCGGATGACATCTTTTTGATCGCCCAGCCATTCAAGCTCTTCGGCGTCAAGTACATCTTCGATCACCACGACGCTAGCCCGGAATTATTCCTTACGAAATTTGCCCAAAAAGGGGCGTTGTACAAGCTCGCCGTAGCTTTGGAAAGGTGGACCTATCGTTTTAGCGACGCGGTCATGTGCACCAACGCGAGCTACAAAGACCTTGCGATCGAAAGAGGAGGCGTCAAGCCACAAAACGTGTTCATCGTCCGCAACGGCCCCGAGCGTGAGCGCTTTCGGCCGGTGCCTGCGGAACCGGCACTGAAGTACGGCAAACCCTTTCTCGTGGGATACGTTGGCACCATGGGATCGCAGGATGGTCTCGATATCCTCGTCGAGGTCGCCGCCCACTTGAAGCAGCTCGGCCGTCGCGATATTCATTTCACCTGCGTGGGGGCCGGCCCTTGCCTGGCAAGTCTGCGCGAGATGGTGCGAGATAAAGAGCTGGGCGGCATCATGAACTTCACCGGCAGGATTCCGGACGATCAGATGATCGGAATACTATCCACGGCCGACGTCTGCGTCAATCCCGACCGGCCGTGCGCCATGAACGATATCTCCACCATGATTAAAATCATGGAATACATGGCGCTCGGCAAGCCGATCGTGCAGTTCGAATCGAAGGAAGGCAGATTTAGCGCCGGCCGCGCGTCCCTCTATGCGGACCCGCGGAATCAAATCGCGGATTTCGCATCGAAGATTGTGTGGCTACTGGAGAATCCGGACGAACGGGAGAGAATGGGCCGGCTGGGGCGCCAAAGGGTGGATGAGGAGTTGGCTTGGGAGTACTCCGTTCCAAATCTGCTCGCTGCGTACGCGAAATGCTTGCAAGGGAAATCATCGAGCCTCGACCGTACGTTGAGGTCTGCTGTGGGTCGCTCCGCGAGCGGCTCGGAGATGGAGTTGGGCTCCGATCAGGGCAATCGCTCGATGGTTCTCAATTCGTTCTACAGTGTCAAGCCCTTGATCCCGCGACGCATCCAAATCGAATTGCGCCGCCGGCGCGCCCGATGCCAATCGCGGCACGCGGGGAACATTTGGCCCATATGGGACGCAACCGCCGCGGCCCCGCCGGCTTGGCGAGGTTGGCCCGATGGCAAACGGTTCGCATTGGTGCTCACCCATGATGTGGAGGGCGAAAGTGGCCTCCGGCGCTGCGAAGAGCTTGCCGCTGTCGAAGAATCGCGCGGATTGCGATCGGCTTTTGGGTTTGTGCCGTTACGCTACGAAACGCCCGAACCGCTGCGGCGAACACTGTCAGAGCGCGGTTTCGAAGTGATGGTACACGACTTATACCACGATGGGAAATTGTATCGCGACCGCCAAACCTTTCTCGGGCGGCGAGGCGTCATCAATGAGTTTCTCGGTCAGTGGGAAACGCGCGGCTTCTCCTCGGGTGCGATGCACCACAACTTACCCTGGATCAGCGAACTCGACATTGATTACGGCATCTCAACTTATGACGTAGATCCGTTTGAACCTCAATCGTGTGGGTTGGGCAGAATCTTCCCATTTTGGGTGCAAGCGCCGGCAGGTGGCGGAGCCGGATTTGTCGAAATGCCCTATACCTTGCCACAGGATTTCACCTTGTTCGTGTTGATGGGGGAAAGGAACAACTCCATCTGGCGCCGAAAACTCGACTGGATTGCAGAGAAAGGTGGCATGGCGCTGATCAAGACCCATCCGGATTATATGGTCTTCCCAGATGAACGAAAACGGATGGAAGGCTATCCGGTCGAGTGGTACGCCGATTTTCTCGATTATGTGGGAACCAGCTATGAAAATGACGTCTGGATTACAACCCCGTCTGCCGTATCGCAGTACTGGCGTAGCCTAGCTTCTAATCATCGCGAAACGGCTGAAAAAATCTCATGGCATGAGACCTTCTGCAAGATTTGCCGCAAAGCGCACGAAGAAGGGTGGCTGAACAATTTCCCCAGCGAGTGCTCTGGTCAAAACCCGATACGCTGACTTCAGCGCTCCCGGAGTATCCTGTGTCCCCACGCCGACTCTCCCCTGACATTCTACGCATCGATCCCACTGGTGAAACCGAGCGAATCGTAGCCGGCGTTCGCAACGTCGTCCGAAAACTGAAACGCGGGGGTGTCGTGGTCGGTGTCTCCGGAGGGATCGATAGCAGCGTCGTCGCGTTTCTATGCGTCCGCGCACTGGGTAAGGAGCGCGTCCTCGCCCTGCTTACGCCGGAGGCTGAGTCTTCCAGCGATAGCGTCCGATTGGGACGCATGGTGGTCCAGACATTGGGCGTAAGGTTTCGGGAAGAAGATATTAGCCCGATTCTACGTGCGGCACAATGCTATGAACGACGCGATGAAGCCCTGCGCAACGTGGTCCCCGGATACCGTGATGGCTATAAGTGCCGGTTGGTTCTGCCCAGCGCGCACGAGCCCCACCGTCATGCGTTGTTTTCGATCGTAGTACATTCTCCGGACGGGCAAACCGAGTGGGTGCGCCTGAGTCCGAAGGCCTACCAGGGCATTGTCGCAGCCGCGAGCTTCAAACAACGGGCCCGCAAGATGGTTGAGTATTACTATGCCGATCTCCTTCATTATGCGGTTGCAGGAGCGGCGAACCGCCTGGAATACGATCAAGGAATGTTCGTCAAGAACGGCGATGGCGCCGCGGACCTAAAACCCATCGCGCACCTCTACAAGTCTCAGGTCTACCAAATGGCGCGCTACCTGGGGGTACCCGAGGAGATTCACCGCCGGCCGCCAGCAAATGAGACGTATCCGATGGAACAAGCGCGGGCGGACCTATATTTCATGCTCTCGCCGGAGACAATGGATCTCTGCCTTTACGGCACGAATCACGGGGTACCAGCGGCGGAACTCGGTCCCGTCGTGGGACTGGATGCCGATCAGGTGCAGCGCATCTATGAAGCCATCCAGGCCAAGCGGGCAGCTGCTCAGTACTTGCGAGCTGCTCCCGTGCTGGTCGGTGAGGTCTCGGAAGTCTGATGCGGATCGGGCGAACAACGTGGTCCCTGATCTGCCTCGCCGTGTTAGGCACTATTCTGTCGCTGGGTCTGTGGCCTTTTCAGGTGCCTCCCAACGAGGTCACCTGGTTGAAGGATCGCCCAGGCCTGGAATTCGGCCGCTTCAGCTCCGTTATCGGCTCAGACACGATAAAGGCGCGGGATTCCCTGGACTTAGGCGGAAGCATCGAATTCTGGCTACAGCCCGGCCGTATTTGGGACAGCAACACCATCCTCGGATTTTCTTCGCAGGGGAACCCCCTTCGGTTATTGGTACGGCAAGATCAAACTAGTCTCGAAGTGCTGACCGGCAACCAGGACCGGGGGCGCGCAGGAAATGCCAGGCTGCACGTCAACAAAGCCTTCCGAAAGGCACGTCCCGCCTTTGTAACACTCACATCGGGCGAGATGGGGACGTCCGTGTACGTGGACGGAGTACCAATCAAGACTACCCAACAATTTCGGCTATCGACGGAACACCTTACGGGACGCCTTGTAGTAGGGGATGCACCGGGCCAATCCGACAGCTGGCGGGGGCGTTTGTTCGGATTGGCGATATATCATCGTCGGCTCGAGGCTCAAGAGGTCGTTCGCCATTATGTGACCTGGACGGAAGAAGGGCGGCCCAGAATCGCCAAAGACGAACGCAACGTCGCGCTCTACCTGTTCCAGGAGCGCGCGGGGAACATCGTCCACAACGTCGCTCGCCCAGCTTTGGATCTCCAGATTCCGGATCGATATACCGTCGTCGATAAGATCTTCCTGGAAGCGTTCTGGGAGGAGTTCAGCCTCTCCCAGAGCTACCTGAGCTCTGCGTTGAAGAACATCGTTGGTTTCGTCCCTTTGGGTTTCTGCTTTTACGCTTACTTCGCGGCGCTCCGAGTCAAACGGGCTGCGCTTGGGACCGTCATCCTCGGAACCGCTGTGAGCGTGACTATTGAGGTCCTTCAGGCGTACCTACCCACGCGAGATTCCGGCACAACTGATATATTCACCAACACCCTCGGGACTTGGGTCGGAGTGGCTGTATTCAACCTGGTGGTGCCCCGACTACCCGGAACCCTTAGGGTGGTGTTTGCCCTTTCTTCACGCCAGTCAGACCGCCCAACGCCGGTGCACTGTGAGCATGACTAAGGTGGGTATAGACGCCCACTCCGACGCAACCGACGTTTCGGTGGGCGCCGGAACCTACACAAGAGTGGTCTACCGGATCCAGCCGCTTGAGGACTCAAGGTGGATCGAACTCGTGGAGCGGCATCCGCGTTCCTCGGTGTTTCATACGGCCGGCTGGCTGGATGCACTCCGCCGAACCTACGGATATCAGCCCATCGCTTACACGACGTCTCCGCCCGGAGGCCGCCTTGAGAATGGTCTCGTTTTCTGCCGCGTTTCGAGTTGGATCACTGGTCGCCGAATGGTCTCTCTTCCGTTCTCCGATCACTGTGAACCGCTCGTTGACAACCCCGAAGACCAGGAACTCCTGCTAGCAGCTTCGGAGCGAGAAATCCATCAGGAGAAGCTGCGATACATCGAAGTCCGGCCGGTGCGTCCCCTTGCAGGCACGATCAGGAGTTGGCACGCCGGGGACAGCTATGTTTTCCATGAGTTGAATCTCCGGCGTGATCTCAACGCGCTCTTCTCCCATTTCCACAAGAGTTCCACGCAAAGAAAGATTCAGCGCGCCGAGCGCGAAGGTCTCAATTACGAGAGAGGCCGGTCGCAGGCGCTGCTCGATGCCTTCTGGGACCTGCTGCTCATCACTCGGCGTCGCCACGGTGTGCCGCCCCAGCCCCAGCGCTGGTTCCGCAATCTGATCGACATCTTCGGCGACGCATTACAGATTCGAGTAGCGCGCAAAGACAAAGTCCCCGTGGCCGCGATCCTGACTCTCCGTCACAAGGACACCCTGACCTACAAGTACGGCTGCTCCGATGCGGCGTTCAACAACCTGGGCGGCACGCATCTGCTGTTCTGGCGGGCGATCGAGGAGGCCAAGCGCGAGGGCTTGCGCGTGTTCGACCTGGGGCGTACCGATCCTGGAAATCCCGGGTTGATCACATTCAAAGATCGCTGGGGCAGCGCCCGTTCGACCTTGACGTATTCGCGACTCTCGGCTCGGCCGGCGTCAGAGGCCTTAAGGAAGAGAGACTCCGCCTGGGCTGGGCGAGTTGCGAAGGGCGTAGTGCCCCGTCTGCCGGAGTTCCTTTTGCGAGTGGCTGGCAGCCTACTTTATCGACACATGGCATAACCTTTCGATGTGAATCATACCGGAATAAGGGAGACCTCACTGACCCTCGTCCTCCTTGCTGCAGCGTTCCTCGCCCAAGTGGCGCTCGCCCAACCCGCGCAGTTATCTCTGCCCGACGTGTCAGTGCCCGCCGGCGCCAGCCTCCTCCTTCCCGTCACTTTTGCATCTCGCTTGTCCTCGGTCGCAGGGGTTCAGGTCGATCTGCAGTACGACAGCTCCGTGCTGACTCTAACTGCGACAGTCGGTGATGCAGCGCGGAGCTCAGGGAAGACGCTGAACTTTGCGGATCTGGCGCCGAATCAGAGGCGTTTCCTTGTCTGGGGTCTCAACCAGAATCCGCTTGTCGATGGCGTCTTGCTCAACCTTTTCCTGTTCGTGAGCCCGAGCGCTCCCGGCGGCGTCTCCACATTGCGCTTTTCCAATGCCGTGGGCACGGACCCTTCTGGCCTGTCAACCATCGTCTTGGCAACCGGCGGCGTGCTGCAAGTCGCCGGTACCGTGGACCTGGGTTCCCGCCTCCAGCCTGAAGGTGTACTGAACGCAGCCGGTCTGTTCTCCGGACCCCTCGCGCCGGGGGAGATGTTGACCTTGCTTGGCGCTGGAATCGGTCCCGTGTCACCGCAGCAACCTCTTGACTCTCCGACAACCACCGATATGGATGGAACCAGCATTCTGTTCGACGGAACCCCTGCCCCGTTGCTTTACGCTGCGCTCAATCAAGTCAACGCGATCGCGCCTTTCGGGATCTACGGCAAGGTGTCTACTGAGGTGCGGGTCACGCAGCGTGGACTGACCGTGGCGGGACTGCTTCTTCCCGTGGCCGAGGCCTCCCCGGCCATCTTCACACAGGATGGGAGCGGCGTCGGTCAGGGAGCCATCGTCAATCAGGACCAGACGTTGAACTCCGCTTCCAACCCCGCGTTAAAAGGGTCTGTCATAACCTTGTTCGCCACCGGAGCAGGGCAAACCGATCCTCCGAGCGTGGATGGCCAAGTCGCGGCCGGCACTCTTCCGAAGCCCCTGCTGCCCGTCTCGGTTCAGATCGGCGGCCTGGACGCTAAGGTGCAATATGCGGGCGCGGCGCCTATGGCCCTGGCCGGCCTCGTTCAAGTGAACTGTATCGTGCCACTGACTTCGGCTTCCGGGTTAGCGGTTCCCATCGTCCTCTTTGCAGGACAAGCAAGCAGCCAAGCTGGCGTCACTCTCGCCATCCGGTGAACAGCCCGCGCAAGGGCTCCGCGACGTTCTTCAACGCACGATCCGCCCGCGACCCCGCAAAAAAAGCTTCAGCATTTCTGGTCGATGTGTGGCTCTGTCTGACAGGAATGTTTAGCGGTTTCTTCGCTGGTGTAACCGAATGATAGCTCCGGCTCACGGACGTCCCGCCACCTACGTTATTCGTGCAGCTCCCACACACGTAGCACCGGATACTGCCGGATGCGCTCGTCGCTCGTCAGAAGCGGCAGGTCTCCGGCCATGGCGTGCCCAGTTTTCCAAGATCGTGCGTCTTAGGGAACGGCTGATCATGCCAAACCAAAAAGCCCTTCAGTGCTTTCTCTGCTGCTTGCTGGCAATGGTACAAGGCATCTTCAGACGCTGACGGCTCGGCCGCCAGATCAATCTGCGCGCAACGGAGATCTCATATGCCTTTTCAAACCAAGAGCGGGTGTCCGAACGGCGCCGCAGGTCAGGCTGCATACAGCAGTTTGCCCTCTCGGGCAATGGTCGACGGCAAAGACGCCTTCAAATGCAACCGATCTTCAAAACTCGAATGAGTCCACACCAGTACGTCACTTGCGACACCGAGTCGCCAAATCCCTTTGTAGGCTCTGCCACTGTCCCGAAGAGGCGCAGGCGTATCGTCGGGAACGACTACCATGAGATCGTAATCGCTGTCCGGGCAGGAGTCTCCACGAGCGGTAGAACCAAACAAATAGATCCGCTCAGGTCGATACAGCTCTCGAAGCCGGTAGATAAGCTCCGTCAATATCGGATCGTCGGCGGACGGCGGAACCAAGGTCTGAGAGAAAGCTTCCGGCATGTTGCCTATTCCCAGTCTGCCACAACCCCGAGATTCTGGCGTTGTCGGTGTGTCACTAAACCTTTACCGCAATGAACCGAGGCGGATTCTTCTTGGCCATGTGCAACACATGAGCATTGCGGCACTACTGTGCGCGGGTCGCGGGTTCTCCCGCAGTACCAGCAGCGCCAGATTGCGGGCGGTTGAGCCCGCTCACGCGCACCTGCAATGCCACTCCCGCTGCAACCGCGCCACCAGGATCTTGAAGCTCAGGCCATGCGACCGCTCGAATGCATGCTTGCCAATGCGGTGGTAAGCCCCCGGCGCTCGCGTATGGCAGTCCGGGCAGAGTGGCACGCAGGAGTAGTCCGACGCCTTTTGGCTCATGCCGCCGTCGTTCCCGGTATGAGCGGCTTCGCTCCGGCCTTCGATTCCGCAGGCAACGCAGGGCATTTCGCGAATCCAGGCCAAGTACGCCTCGTCGCGCGGCGGTCCTTTGCGCGTGGGCGAGGTGGCACGGCGCTGCGGCATGCGGCCGTGGATCGCCCAGGCGAGGTACGAGTGAAGCTGGTGATCGGTGAGCATGATTTGTCAAGGGAGTTGACAGCGGGCCGAGACCCGCTGCCAGGCTGGGGAGTTTGACTACGCGACGGATGAGAGCTTTTGCCGCTGGATGTAGGCCGAGATGAGCAGCGCTTTCACCTCCTCCGGCTTGATGCGTCCCTGGTACAGGGTCAAGCTCCGTTCCAGGACTTGGGCGAAGCCGTCCACCAGCGCGTTGGCTTCCTCCACCAACGCGCTGCCCGGTTGCTTGCGTGGGATTCCGGCGTCGGGAGCGGTTTCCGAGGCCGGCGGTTTCGGGGCCGAGGCGTCGGACGCTTGGAGCACCAATGTCCCGTTGGGCTGCTCTCCCACGACTCGCGCGACGTCCCAGATTGCGGATGCACCGTTCGGACCGGGGGAACCTCTGGTGATGGTGAACGACTCGCGCACATTGATGCCGAGCGATTCGATTCTCCCCGCGATTTCGGGGGCCAGGAACATGATCCGGCCGTCAGTAAGAGTGAACATCACGCGTTCACCGTACGGGCCACTGATGGTTTTGCCCTGCGGGTACTTCAGGGCTACGGTTACGGGCGCGTTGAGTGGGAAGTCCACCACATCGCGGGGTGGGCGGTTGTTGGTTGCGGTCGCCATATCGTTGCTTACCTCCGACCATTTTGGTTTCGGCCCCAACTCGTCAGGGAGGGCCGGACGGGATCGGTCCGGCGGGGCATTGTGCAGCGTGAAACCTTCGAGATCGCCCATCTCCTCGAGGTATTGCCGCCGTTGTTCCGCCTCTTCGTTCCAGCAGCGCGTGTGCCAGGCCGAATGGCCGCTGGAGGTCTGCGCATCCAGAAAGGCGATGGGCTCACGGCATCGTTGGCAAATTCGAGTCATGCTAAGCAGCCTCCGCGGGAAGATCCGAGTTCATCTCCGAACGCGGCGGGATTCGCGAGGGAAGTGCCAGGGGCTCACACTCGATTGCGCAGATCGGGCAGCAGTGCAACGGTATGTCGGTGCCATCCAGCACTGAAACCAAATGGTCGGCGCAGAACGTTTGGCCACACCCGTCGCAGTGGAACTGGTCGCAACAGGCGCACAACATCTTGCCGCATGTGGCAGCGGCACACGGGCGGACTTCCAGCAAGGCATATCCGCCGTCTTCGTCATGCTCCACTGGAAGGCGCTCGAAGAGCGTGTCGCAGTTTGGGCAGGAAGCAGAGGTGAATTTCGGGCTCATGTTCACATACTAACGTAGCACCGGTGCTATGTCAAGGGAAATGACTAGCAAACAGAGCCCTGAAGTATAATCTCAAGTTGAAAGTGGCCACTCGAAAGAACCCGGCGGCGGTGCGACTCGGTAAGCTTCGCAAGCAGAAAGGCCCACCTTTAGCTGAGATCGGGCGCCTAGGAGGACAACGTCGCGCGGAGCGTCTTTCGAAGAACGAGCGCGAGAACTCTGCCCGGAACGCTGGAAAGGCCAGCGCAGAGAAACTCACTGCCGAGGAGCGACGTCAGAGAGCCAAGATGGCCGCACAAGCTCGTTGGGGGAAGAGAGCGGACTGAGTCATCCCATGGGGACCTCAGCACCCTGAGCGTTGGGCCGGACCCCCCAGTGCGGCCGTCGCGTCATGGAGCGGCGGTCGCTTGTCCTTTACTCTTCCCGGCCCCGGATTCTCTGAGCTCGTTCTTCTCGTACGACTTCTCGCTGGAGTAGTAATAGTAGTGATCCGCCCCAGCACGCCTCGCGAGCAACCACTCCGGGACGCAATTCAGCAACGCCCCCAGAAGCTTGGCCTCGGGCACGGCCGCCAACGACGCCTTGCACAAATGGCGATTGGTGTGATCCGGCCGCACGACTAGAATCACACCGTCGCAAACCGCCTGAATCAGGTCGTAGTCAGCCACTGCGCCCACCGGCGGCGAATCCACCACGATGTACTGAAACATGCCGCGTAGTGTGCCGCTTAGCATCTGCCATGCAGCGCTATCGAGCAGTTCCACCGGATTAGCCGGGGTCGTGCCGGCGGACATCACAAACAGGTTCGGGAATTCCTGCGCCCGCACCAACGCCTTCTCCAAGGTGCACCTGCCCCTGAGCACCTCCGTCAACCCAGGCGATTCCGGCAGACCGAGCAGATAGTGCAGCGCAGACTTGCGGAAATCGGCGTCGAGGAGCAGCACGTAGCCCTCGTTCTTCAGGGAGAGAGCCGCGGCCGTGTTGATGGCGCTGACGCTCTTCCCGTCTCCCGCGGCCGGACTCGAAATGACGATCATGCGCGGCTGCTTCGGATGTTGGACGATCTTCGTCCGCAGAATGCGATACTGTTCGCTGGCCCGCCACTGGCCGGGCTCGAAGGGCAGCAACGGGGAGGGCGCCGCGACCCGAAGGTTCAGTGTCCGGATCTGCCCGGCGAACGGCGCCGTGGCAGTCGATACTTCTGCCTCGGGCGGTGCAGTCTCCAGGACATCGGCTTTCGCGCTCGTCTCAGTGCTCGCTGGCGCGGCTGGCCCGGCTTCCACTTCCACCAGAGGCCGGACCAGATCGGCAATCTCTCCTTTGCCGCTGGACATGATCTCGAATAGCTTGCTCACACCGTTTCCATCCTCTGCATGAACCCGAGCTTGGCCGCAAGCCTCGATATCAGAGACCGCTTGTTAGCAACTCCGCTGTAACGCTCGAGGGTTTTCATCGCACCGTCGGACGCCCTTGGAACGACGAGGGCCGTCTCCCCCGGCGCCGTGGGTGCCGGCACTTCCACTGCACTTCGGTGGTTGGTGGTCATGACCAAACGAAGGTCGCGGCAGACGCCGATCACGTGGCGCGCCTCGACCCCAACCGAATTCTCTCCGAAAGCTTGCAGCAGCGCGTTGTCGGAAATCAAGTTCACGATACGTGGAACCCCTTTCGAAACCTGTGCGACATAGGCAATTGCATCCTTCGTAAAGGGTGGCTCGTTTCCGCCGGCTTTGATCCAGCGGTGCCGGATGTATCGCTCCACTTCCGCTGCCGGCAAAGGCTCGATCGCCAGCCGTAGGGCAATGCGCTGCTTGAGTTGCCTGAGTTGCTCGCGGTTTAGCAACTCGTCGAGTTCGCTCTGCCCTACCAGCACGATCTGGAGGAGCTTTTCGCCACCGGATTCGAGATTACCAAGCAGGCGGATTTCCTCGAGCAGTTCCAGACTCAACTTGTGGGCTTCGTCGATCACCAGCGCGGATATCTTTCCTTCCCTATTCCCCTTCCACAGGAATTCCTGGAGGATCATGATGCGCTGTGCCTTACTGACCGGAATGTTCCGGAACCCAAAATCCAGGAGGGCAGCCTCCAGGAATTCCGGCGGGGTAAGGGTGGGATTCACAATGACGCTGGATTGAATTCGCGTCGGTGGCAGGTGCCCCAGGATCCGTGTCAGCAAGGTTGTCTTACCGGTGCCGGCATCTCCGGTCAGGACGACGAATCCCTTGCGCGCCAGGATTGCATAGCTGATCCCCGCCAGCGCCTCGCGGTGCCCCGCATTCAGATACAGGAATTCCGGGTCCGGCGTCAGGTTGAACGGGGTTCTTTGTAATCCGAAGAACTCGTTGTACATAGTCACCCGTTGAGCGGCACGGCAGGTGCGCGCCCCCGCACGAGTCGCCAGCCTCGCACCTTTGGTTTCGTCTGGACCGAACCAAGGCGGACCTCGATACGCGGCAGCCGGGCCAGAACCGGCACACCATCCGGCAGTTCCCACTCGCCCAACACCACGTTCCGTCGCAATTCCGCGCTGAACCCCACTGCTAGGCCCAGCACCAACGCCAAACCCGATCCAAGCGCGTACAGCATCGGCCGATTGGGTTTGACCGGCTTCTCCGGCAGGCGTGCCCGGTCCAGCACGGTGAACCGTTCGGACTGCTGCCGCCGCTCCATATCGAGCGCCATCTCCGCGGCCATCTTCTTGTCCAGAAGGGACTTGTAATTCTCTTTGGACATCTCGTAGTCGCGTGTGATCTGTGCCATCTCCTGTTCCCGCACGGGCAGGTGCTCGATACGGCCCTGGTACATATCAAGGTCGTGGAGGATCCGCTGCTGCTCAGCTTTGCGGGTTTCGATCTCCGTGTCCGCCCCCTTTATCTGAGCGTTCAACCCGGCGAGTTGCTGGCGCGCGCGCGCGATCTCCGGTGGCTCGCTTACCGATGCCACCTCCTTCCGACTCGGATTCGCCCCCGCAGCCGGCTGGGCGCTCGACGCCAGGATTTCGAGTTTTGCCGCTTGTCTCTGCGCCTCGGAACGTTTCGCGTTCTCGACCGCCCTTCGCAAGCGGACTACTTCAGGGTGATCTTCCGTTAAGCGGGTGCGTGCCTGAGCGAGTTGATCCTCGAGGGCCTCGGACTGCTTGGGTGCTTGTGCCGACGAGAGTTGGCCCGGCACGTAGGATCCCGGTATTTCTTGGCCCCGTGCCATTTGTTCCCATGCGTGCGTCTGGGCTGCGATGCTCGCCTCCGTCGCGTTGACCGTACTTTCCAGAATCACCTTGGTCTGCTGGGCGCGATTGATCGCATCACGGTTGGCCTCCAGTTCGGTCTGCAGCCTCGAAAGAGTGCTTGACAAGGACTGCTCCTGCTGGGGCAGCTCGCCATTGTGCTGTAGCTTGTAGGAGCTTACGGTTGCTTCCAGTTCGTCCAGCCGCTTCTTGGCCTCGCGAAGCTGCGTGTCCAGAAAGCTCGAAGTGCCCTCGGCCTGACTTTCGCGGGTCTTCAGATTCTGCTCGACGTAGAGATCCGTCAGCCGGTTCGCCACCCGCATCACCAATTGCGGGTCCGGCCCTTGATACCCGATGCGAAACGCGGCCGTGCGTTTGTCGCGACTGCTGCCGCCCGTGCCGGTGCCGATGGGGCTCAGCGTGATCGTGATGTCCTTCCGCATCATGTCGAGGATCTCTTCCTCGAAGTGCGATTTCCGCACCTCCTTGTACAGGCCAAAGTCTTCGATAATCTTCTTCAGTTCCCCGCTGCTGAGGAGCGTTTCCCGGATGGCGGCGATACGGTCCTCCAGGTCGCTGGCGACCGTGGCCGAGACGAACTTCTCTGGAATCTTCTGAGTATCGATCAGGACCACCGTCTCCGACAGGTATACCGCCGGCAGCATCCGTACCACCGCGATCGCGCAGCACGTGAGCAATGTCCAGGTAAGGGCAATGCGGATTTTTCTCTTCCAGATCGTCCTCAGTATAGACAGGGAGGAGAAGGCCCCGGACCCGGATACCGGCTCCTCTTCTTGCCTATAGGTTTGTTCCATCTGGACGTAGTTGGGCATGATCCAGGAGTAACCCTGGGCAATACGCGGGCCAAACGCCAGTTGCTCCCTATTTCCAATACATTACAGCGCAACAGGAGTGCTGCTCGATCAGGCGTGAGGGTCGGGTAGCGGGCATTTCCCAAGATTTGGGAGATCGGAAAGGCCCTGTCCGAAAAGTAGGTAACTGCTTGTGGCGCTTCTGTGGGGAGAAGCGCATTCGGAAGTTCCCAAGATTCCTGACGGCAACCAGCAGGCCACCTAATTTCTTGGCGCCACGTCGCCTGCGAGGAAGCTGTTCCTTTGCCAGAAACGGCGCTGCCTAATAAGCCTGTAGGGCACTGAACGACGGATAGAGGCTGGCCGTGGTTGGATCGGTAGGCCGATTCACCTGAATGGGCCTTGAAACTTCTGCCGTCCGCTACACTACCATGCCTGTAAACGCGTCGGAAATTGCTCGCTTTTATCGCGCCCCCTGAGGGCCGAGGAGGCTTTCTGGGAGTCGCCACCAGCGTGCGAGTCCTCCAAACCGTTATCCGGTACGCCGGGCTGCGGGCAGTTGAAACCTGGCCGGCTGCCGGACGAAGTCTGCGATTTCTTCCCGAGGTTCTTCCCGAGGTTCATCATCTCGAATCGCTTGCCCTGCCACTTCGGCCCTTCCCGAATCGGAATTTTCCCTATCCCACGGTCTTTCGCACGTTTGAAATGATACACCTGTGCGGGACAATGCCAAGCTCTACGCCGGCCGACGTGTCGACCCTCAGAATGGCCAAGCGAAGGTCCGTAGCAGGCTATGAACCGTCAGATTGTCTTACATTCCAAAAAACGCGTCGAGATCGCCGCCTATAACCCAAAGGTATGAATGGTTTGGCGCAAGAAACCCGAAGGACACGACGAGTGGGAGACGTCAGAATCCTTTACAAGCCCCTCAAGCTGCCGCCGTGACCGCAATCTTCACGGCCCCCCTAAGCAGTTGAAATAATTACTACTAGCCAATGTTCGGTGAGCCACCGTGGATTCACAAGGGCCCTGGACCGTCACGTGCAGAGTGTGAACCGACCCCAAAGTGACGCAGGGGGAGAAAGAGGCTAAGACATGAACAGCGCTGGGCGAAGGTCGTTCTGGTTGTACACGCTCGCTCTTGTGGCGTTTCTCGCACTAGTCTGTGCGCCAACAGTGGCTCTCGCCGACAATGTCACGATGAAACTAGAACAGCCGACGACAACCACAAACCCAAACGGTGTCTATGTTGACCCGTACCCAATTTTAATTAACGGTGTAACAACAACCCTGCTAGCATGCGATGATTACAACACCCACATTAGCGTGGGAGAGCAATGGAATGCAAATCGGTACCTCCTCGGCGACTTGGACTCGTCGCTCGCTGACACGCCGAAGTTCAGTACCTTTGGCACGGCCATTACCAATGACCACACTTTCGATGACACTGGGTACAGCGTCCTGCAGATGTATCAAGCTGTGGCATTGCTTACCTTGGACTTGTTATCGAATCCGGCAAACGAGATCGTCGACTCGTACGCCATTTGGGATATCTTCGATGGCCCGCCCCAAAATGTGGCTGGAGCCTTGACTCTGGCGGAGAATACGCTGATAAATGTAAAAAGCGGGGGAGTTAGCACCAATACTCTCTCTTGGCTAAATCAAAACGTGTACATCTACACGGCGATACCGCCTGACGGTTCCCAGGAGTTCATCGGTCTTGTTCCTGATAGTGGCGTGACGCTCATGCTACTCGGCGCGGCGCTGGTTGGTCTTGAAGGTCTGCGCCGCAGGTTTGGCGTATAAGTCGGCCTTTTCCGCAGCTGAAGATGGGAGGCCGGAGTAAATCCGGCCTTCGTCGTCTATGTTGCACCTAAACGGCTACTGGCCGAAGCCGGTAGACAGGCGAAACGAGGTATTGCGGTTACCACGGGCACCAGACAAAAGATCGGGCGCAATGAGCCGTGCCCGCGTGGAAGCGGGAAGAAGTTCAAGAAAGTGCTATGGCCCTTGACCCCCGCGCGGATCCTTCCAGCCCACGCGAGCTTGATCTGGGAGAACTGGCCGGTGAAGGTGGAATCAATCGCTGGGTTACATTGACCTTCCGGCACTCCGTACCGGGGATGCAAAGGCACTACACCGAAGGGCACTTGTGGTGCGACGAGTTCGCAGAGCAACATGAAATTATCGTAGCTAAAGCTTCCGACTCTTTAGCAACTTACAGATTGCGAAAAGAATTGCTGTCTTTCCGCCGAAGGCACACGGGTGCCGAATCCCCTTTACAACACATCCTCTTGCGCTCTTCATTTTAGTTCGGTCGCAAACTGTATTGTACCTGTGGCTTACAGGCAAAGATCTGCTCTCCTTGTGGCGGTAAAGGAATTTGACTAGACCCGAGGCGCCGCCGAGACGCTTTTAGAGGGCTCCATCACGATTCCTTGTCGATTCCGAGTCTCTCGATCAATTCATAAAGCGTCGGCCTGCTTACGCCCAAGTCCAGAGCGGCGGAAGTGATCTTTCCCCCGTGTCGCCGCAGGGCGTCCTGTACCATCTGCCGGTCCACACTTTCCCTCGCGTCCTTCAAGGTTTGCGGCGGCAAGGCGCTCACAGCGTCGTCCAATTCCAGGTCCTTGGCGGTGACACGCTTGCCATCCGCCATGATGACCGCCCGCCGTACCCGGTTCTGCAGTTCGCGGACGTTTCCTGGCCAGCGGTACAGGCTCAGGGCGCGCAGCGCATCAGGCCCGAAGGTCAGATCGGGCTTGGCGTGCTCGACCCCGTAGTTGTGCAGGGATGCCTTTGCCACGAGGACGGTGTCGTCCCCTCGCTCCCGCAGCGGTGGCACTTTGACCACCACGACAGCCAGACGAAAGTAAAGGTCCTCGCGAAACTTCCCGGCAGCGACAGACTCCTGCGGGTTCCGGTTCGTGGCGGCGAGCACGCGAACATCACTCCGAATCTCCTGCCGGCCCCCGACTCTCTGAAAGCACTTCTCCTGAAGAAATCGAAGGAGCTTCACCTGGACCGGCGGCGGCAGTTCCCCGATCTCGTCGAGGAAGAGCGTGCCCCCGGCCGCCGTCTCGATGTGGCCTTTCTGCTGCGCTTGAGCGCCGGTGAACGCACCTTTCTCGTAGCCGAACAGTTCGCTCTCCAGCAGACTCTCCGGGATCGTGTTGCAGTTGATAGCGACAAAGGGGCCGCTGCTCTGCGCGCTCCGCCGATGCAGCGCCCTTGCGACCATTTCCTTTCCTGTGCCGCTTTCGCCCAGAATCAGGACCGGGGCGTTGGTGGGGGCTACCTTGCGAATGAGGTCGAAAACGGCCTGCATCTGCGGACTCGCGCCGAGCATGTCCTCGAATGCCTCGGTCCGCACGGCGTGCTGCATGGCTCGGTATTCCTGCTCCAGCTCCGCCAGATACACACATCGCTGCAGCACGAGCCTTAATTCGTCCATTATTATGGGCTTGCAGAGGAAATCATAGG
>Ga0335069_10000763_pt1 | contig 52388 bp, 46 predicted proteins | sample Lox_Sample_11_FD_206714 | JGI IMG/M metagenome (GOLD analysis project Ga0335069, IMG submission 206714) | Soil microbial communities from Loxahatchee National Wildlife Refuge, Florida, United States - Lox_Sample_1.1 | ecosystem: Environmental > Terrestrial > Soil > Wetlands | place: USA... | reverse complement strand
AGGATGGCCACCCGGTCCTCGAGGCTGCGGATCTGCGCGTCGAGCCTCTGCTCCGAGCTGGCCTCCATCTCGAGCTCGGTGGCGACCGCTTCGTGGAAGGCCCGGCGGCAGCCCAGGTACGCGCGGACCGCGGCCAGGTAGTCCTTCAGCGCCATGCGGGCCTGGCCGAGGCCATAGTGGGCGAGCACCAGCCGCGGGTCGAGCTTGACCGCCTCCTCGAACTCCCCGGCCGCCTGCTCGAAGCGCTCGGACGCCATCGCGTCCTCGCCGGCCAGGTAGTGGCGGAAGGCCTCCCGCCGCGAGCGGTTGTCGTCGGAGGCCGCCACGGCGTGCGACGCCGCGACCGCCAGCGCCGCCACCAGAGCCAGTCGCATGTGTCCCTAGAGCTGCGCCAGGTAGTCTCGCAGCTTCGGCTGGTTCGGGTCCAGACGCAGCGCGTGCTCGAAGCTCTCGCGGGCGCCGGTACGGTTGCCGAGGCAGAGTTGCGCCAGACCCGCCGAGGCGTACCCGGCGGCGTTTGCGGGTTGCAGGCGGATGGCGCGCTGGAAGTCGGCGAGAGCGCCGCGGCAGTCGCCGTGCTCGACCCGGTATCGCCCCTGGAACAGCCACAGCTCGGGCTCGTCCGGCCGTGCCGCCGTCGCCGCGGCCGTGAGCTCGAGGCTGCGCTCGACCTGTCCCGAGCGCTGGTAGCCGATCGCGCGGCCGATCAGGAAGCGGGCACCGTCGGGGAGACCGTGAGCGAAGGCGCGCAGCAGCAGCTCGTCCGAGCGGTCGAGCTCGCGGTTCTGCGCGAACAGCAGGTCGCTGAGGTTCCAGGCCGCGGAGGCCAGGTTCGCGTCCATCTGCAGCGCCTTCTCGAAGGCTGCGGCCGCTTCCTGCGGCTTCCCCTCGTCCCTCAGCACCAGCCCCGCGTTGTTGTAGGAGCCGGCGGTGCGGGTGGAGCCGGCCTCGCCGCTCGCCGCCTCGCCCGTCCCCACGTAGCCGAGCGCCTGCAGCTTGGCGAGCGCCTCGGCGTCCGCCCGCGGGTTGCCGGCCAGCGCGACCGAGGAGGGTCGGTAGTAGGCGCGGTAGTCCACCGTCGCGGCGGGAGCGGCGGGTGCGCCGGCGAGAGGCGGGCCGGCCAGGTACCCGGCGCCGGGCAGGCCCATGAGAGCGAGCAGCGTCGCGCACACCTGCGGCGCCTTGCCGTGGTGCGGGTGGCCGGGCGCTGCGGCGACGCCTGTGCCCCAGAGGAGGTAGATGCCCTGGCGTCGGTGCCACTTGGCCGCGGTGGCGACCGCGACGCTCGACAGCCGCGTCGGCCGGCCTTCCTTCCAGGTGAAGCCGTGGTCCGAGGCGATCATCAGCGCCGCGCCCGCCTCCCTCGCCAGCCGGCGGTACTCGCCGAGCATGGCGTCGATGTGGCGGAAGTAGGCCTCCGGCACGGTGTGGTAGCGGTCGTAGTCCTCCTGGGACACCTCCGCCTGCCTGGGCGGCGCGTACGGGGCGAAGACGTGCCCGATCGAGTCGGTCCCCTGGAAGTACACGATGGCGAGGTCCGGCCGCTGCCGCTCGAGGAAACGGCGCGCCAGCTCGTCGTAGACGCGCGTCTCCACCAGGATGCGCCGCAGCGCGCTGATCGGGTGCGCGTACGGGTCCGCGCTCTCGAGGTGGCCCGCGTACTCCTCCGGCGTCAGCCAGGGGAGGTACGCGCGCATCTCCGAAAGGCCGGTCTCCTTCTCGGTGGAGGCCAGGACCTGGCGGGCGGCCGCCTCCTCGCTGGCCGGGAACACCACGCCGGGCGGCGGCTCCTTCTCCTCGTAGAGGAACGAGAAGAGACGATCCGAGACCAGCAGGCCGTTCACCGGCTCGGCGGGATAGGTCGCCCACAGGCCGAGCGCGCCCACGCGGCGCCCGGCCGCGGTCGCCATGTTCCACACCGCCGGCTCCCGCCGCTCGTCGGAGGTGATCGGCTCCTTGGTCCCGCTGCGCGGGTTGAAGCGGGTGAAGTCGAGGATGCCGTGCACGACCGGGCTCACGCCGGTCATCATCGTGGTCCACACCAGCGGGGACAGCGGCGGCTCGATCGTCGAGAGCTCGCCGCCGGCGCCTTCCCGCACCAGCGCCGCGAGGCTCGGCATGGCGCCCGCGGCCATCAGCGGGTCGAGCATCTGCCAGTCGGCGCCGTCCAGGCCGACGAAGATCACCGGCTGCACCCGCCCGACCTTCGAGGCTACCTCCGGCACGCCGGGCACGAGGGCAGGGCGGGAGTCGGCGGGGGTGCGTGGGGCGAGGCGCCACACGCCGACGGCGACGGCGAGCAGCGCCAGGGCGGCGAGGCTCACGGCGAGCGCGGGACGGCGGCGGATCACAACGAACAGCCTAGCAGGAGGGGGTGGCAGACGACAGGGGCCTCCCGGAGGAGGCCCCTGTCACGACGGACGAACGATGGTGAGCTAGAGCGCTAGAAGGTCAGCCTCACCCCGAAACGGATGTCGCGCGGCAGGGTGAAGTCGATCCCCTTCTTGAGGAAGTCGGGGTTGGTGGCAGTGCTCCGCGGATCCGAAAGCCGCCCGAGCGGCGTCAGCGTGTTGCCGCCGGTGGCGAGACCGCCGTCACCGTTGCAGAGGTTCGCCGGGATGCCGGCGCAGGCACCGTCGGCGACCAGGTTGTAGCGCTCGTCGAGATGGATCGCCGACTGCCGGTTGAACAGGTTGAAGATGTCCATCACCAGGTCCAGCTTGGTTCCTCTCTGGTCGAGCTTGATCGGGTAGTTGACGTGCAGGTTCGCCTCCCAGTCGGAGGGCCCGCGCCCGAGCGAGCCACGGGGCGTCAGGTAGTACTCCCAGTTGGCGTAGGCGAGCGAGTAGCCGTACGCGGTGAGCGGCAGGCCGGAGTACCAGTACGTCGACAAGCCGAGGTTGAGGCCGTTGAGCGGCCCCTTCGAGAACTGGTAGCTGCCGTCGAACTTGAACTGGTTCTGTCGCTCGGCCGAGAGCCGTCCGTTGGCGTTCACCAGGAAGTCGGCGTAGTCGAAGGCCGAGTTGATGTTCGGGTCGAGCTGGCCGGTCGAGTTCTGGAAGGTGCCGTCGTAGTTGCCCTCGAGCCTCTCCCACACGTAGCTGGCCAGGAACTGCCAGTTGTTGCTGAAGCGCTTGCGGGCGTCGACCTCGAAGGCCAGCTCCTTGCGCTCGGCCTTCGGCGCCGGCGCGGTGTGGACCTGGTCGTAGAAGGCGAGCGTCTGGCCCAGCGTGCCCTCGCCGGGGTTGGCGATGAAGTAGTTGCCCTCCGCGGGGACCAGGAAGTCCTCGATCACGCGTCCCAGGTTGCGGTAGGTCGCCTTCACGCCCAGGCTGAAGTTCGGGACGATCTCCTGCTCGTAGCCGCCGAGGTACTCGTTGATGAACTGGCCCTTGAGGTTCGGGTCCACCGGCTCGACGGGGGCGCCCAGCAGCGTCGACCTGCGGGCGGCCGGGTCCGGGAGGTAGTCGGCCGGGTCGGGGCTGTAGTTGTAGGAGAAGGCAGTGATCTCGCCGCCGAAGGCGCGGATGTTGATGTCCTGGGGGATGTCCTCGTAGTAGCGCCCGTAGTGGAAGTAGGCCTTGCTCTTGCCGTCGCCCTTGACGTCCCAGACGAATCCAATGCGCGGGGCCCAGTTGTCGCTGATCTTGAACGCGGTCTGCCCCTCGCGGTTGCCGACTTCCTGCTGCTCCCAGCGCACGCCGACGTTCAGGGTGAAGTTCTTCACCACCTTCCAGCTGTCCTGCAGATAGGCCGAGAGGCCCTGCGAGCTGGGGCTCACCGCCAGCGGATCGGCGATGACCCAGGTGCTCGGGTCGCTGCGGTTGTAGCCGCCGGCCAGGTCGTCCACGTAATAGCGGTGGCGGTAGTAGATGCCGCCCGTCGTCGGGTCATTCGGGAGCTTGTAGATGCGCTGGCCGGCTCCGCCCATGAACCGCCCAACCTGGGAGTCGACCTTGTACCAGTCGCCGCCCAGCTTGATCTCGTGGTTCCCCAGGAACTTGCTGACGTCCGCGCGGGCCTGGTCGCGCGTGTACCTCTCGTCTTCGAAATAGGCGAAGCCGCCGGTCTGCTCCGTGGGTACGACCGTCTGGTCGATCATCGCCGGCATGTCACGCCCCGGACCGCCGGGGATCGACTTTTCCTGGTGGTGGCCGTACTGGCCGCGGACCATCAGGGAGTTGCTGAAGACACCGTCGTAGCGGGCGACGTAGTCGGTGCCACCCTGGTCGACCAGGCTCTTCCAGGTGCTCTCGGGTCCCTGGATGGCCAGCCAGGGGCCGTCGAAGGTTCCGGGGTCGCCGAACACCGACCCGGTCAGGGTGTGGTTGGGAGCGATCTTCCAGGTCAGCTTGCCGGAGAAGAGGTCGGTCTTCGTGGTCCCCGGGATGACGCTGCCGAGGGCAGGGGCGCCTGGCGCCGTCAGCGTGCGGATGACGGTGGTGTTGTCCGTCTGGTTGACGCGGTTGTAGGCGCCGAAGAACCACAGCGTGTCCTTGACGATGTAGCCGCCCAGGCTGGCGCCGAAGTCGTACTTCTGGTCGAGCTTCTGCGTGGTCGTCTGCCAGGCCGGCCGGTCAGCCGCGGTGTTGTCGTTGGAGGCCAGGCCCTTGCCCTCGAAGAAGCCGAAGACGGAGCCGTGGAAGTTGTTGCTGCCCGACTTGGTGAGGACGTTCAGGGCGCCGCCGGTGAGCCGTCCGTACTCGGCGGGCATGCCGCCCGTCTTCACCTCGACCTCGTCGACGAAGTCGAAGTTGAGGTTCTTCGTGAGCGTGCCCGAGCGGGCGCCGGTCGTGTTGAGGCCCTCGATGATGTACTGGTTCTCCGCGCCGCTCGAGCCGTAGACCACCATACCGGTGGCGTCCTGCTGGGTGCCGGGCGCGACCCGTGCCACGTCGTCGAAGGTGCGCTGCAGCGGGATGCGCGTGAACAGGTCCGCGGTGGCACTGATGCCGGTGGTGGTGTTGGTGGTGTCGATGACCGGCGACTCGCCGGAGACCTCGACGGTCTCGGCCACGGTCGCCACGGTCAGCTTGACGGCCAGCTCGACCGTGCGGTCCACGCCCACCACCACGCCGGTCTGCTCATAGGTCTTGAAGCCCGACATCTCCGCCTTGAGGGTGTAGGTGCCGGGCGGAAGGGCGAGGAATCGGAACTCGCCGGTGGCGGCGGTCGTCATGGACCGCACGCCCTGCAGGGCAGAGCTGGAGACGGTCACGACGACGCCCGGCATGGCGCCGCCCTGGGCGTCCTGGACGGTGCCCGTGATTCGGCCGGTGGTCTGCGCCCACGACGGTGCTGTGGCCAGCAACGCCAGTGCGGCAGCCAGCGCTGGCCGCAAGATCCTGCTCATCGATCTCCTCCTGTTGTCATCGAATGCGCTCGTGAGCGGCAGTCGCGGACGGCCTCACGGGTGATCCGGCTGCCGGCTCGACCCTTCCATGGTGGCGGCTGTCGGTCGCCGTGGGAGGCCGGCCAACGCCGACCGCCTGTCGTGCACGGGACCGACACCAAAGCACAGAGGTGTCGTACCTGCTGAGGACGACGCAAGAAGAACGCCAGACGGGACGGTAGGCACCTTCACACCAAACAACACGTACGTAAGTAGTTGCGCCGGCCATCACGCGTGCGACGGACGTCATCATCCAAGCAGTTGGATCACTCCCCGCCCGCTGAGTCCCCCGGCATCGGGGTTCTTGCTGACTGCAAGGTGTTTATGCGTGGGTGGACGCCGGGCGCGCAAGCACCCGCTCGCCTTCAGCGAATTGGACGGCAAGGTGCCGAGATCCGGGCGGCCGAAGCCTCGGACGACCGAAAATGCGGCGCGGGCGCGCTCGCCTGACCGTTCCAGCCCTCGACCGCCGCGGCCCGCGGGTTAACATGAACGATTGGCCCTCGGCGGGCGCGCTCGCCCGACCGACGGCGGTTCCCGAGCCAGCGAAAGCCATGGAGCCCGACCGCATCGTCATCACCGGCGCCCGCCAGCACAACCTGAAGAACGTCACCGTCGAGATCCCGAAGAAGAAGCTGGTGGTCTTCACCGGGGTCTCCGGCTCGGGCAAATCCTCCCTCGCCTTCGACACGCTCTACGCCGAGGGGCAGCGCCGCTACATCGAGAGCCTGTCCGCCTACGCCCGCCAGTTCCTGGGACAGATGGACAAGCCGCTCTACGACTCGATCCGCGGGCTGGCGCCGACCATCTCCATCGAGCAGAAGACGGCCAGCACCAACCCGCGCTCCACGGTCGGCACCGTCACCGAGCTGCACGACTACCTGCGCGTCCTGTGGGCGCGGGTGGGGCGGCTGCGCTGCTACCGCTGCGGCCGGCCGGTCTCGCAGCAGTCGGCCCAGCAGATCGTCCAGGAGGTGATGGAGCTGCCGGAGGGCACCAAGTTCCTGGTGCTGGCGCCGCTCGTCGGCGAGCGGAAGGGCGAGCATAGAGACGTGCTCGAGCAGGTGCGCAAGTCGGGCTTCGCCCGGGTGCGGGTGGACGGGATGGTGCTGCCGCTCGAGGAGGAGATCCGGCTCGACAAGAAGAAGAAGCACTCGATCGACGCCGTCGTGGACCGGCTGGTGGCCAAGCCCGGCATCCGACAGCGGCTCACCGACTCGATCGAGACGGCGCTCCGCCACGGCCAGGGCGTGGTGGTGGTGGCGGCCGAGGGCCAGCCGGAGAAGGTCCTCTCCGAGCACCGCGCCTGCCACCATTGCGGGATCTCCTTCCCGGAGCTGACGCCGCAGCTGTTCTCCTTCAACTCGCCGCAGGGGATGTGCCCGGAGTGCTCGGGGCTCGGCACGCGCATGGAGATGGACCCGGAGCTGGTGGTGCCCAACCCGGAGCTCTCGGTCAACGAGGGCGCGGTGAAGCCGCTCGGCGCCGTGGGCGAGGCCACCACCTGGGGCAGCGACATCGTGCGGGCCGTCGCCCGCGAGCGCGGCATCGACCTCAACCGGCCCTGGCGCGCGCTCTCCGAGGCCCACCGCCGGGTGATCCTGTTCGGCACCGGCGAGGAGCGGGTCCAGGTGCGCTTCCGCGGCAGCATGGGCACGGGCGCCTTCCGCATGCGCTACGAGGGCGCCATGAACTCGATGATGCGCCGCATGCGCGAGACGAAGTCGGAGGAGATGCGCCAGTACTACCAACGCTTCCTCTCCTCCCGGCCCTGCTCGGCCTGCGCCGGCCGAAGGGTGCGGCCGGAGGCGCTGGGGGTGACGGTCGGCGGCCGCACCATCGCCGAGGTGACGGCGCTCTCGGTGGCGGAGTCCTCGTCGTTCTTCGAGGCGCTGCAGCTGCAGGGCGCGGAGGCGAAGATCGCGGCGGAGCTGCTGAAGGAGATCCGGGCGCGGCTGCGCTTCCTGCTCGACGTCGGCCTCACCTACCTGACGCTCGACCGGCCGGCGCCCAGCCTCTCCGGCGGCGAGAGCCAGCGCATCCGCCTGGCCAGCCAGATCGGCTCCGAGCTGACCGGCGTCATCTACGTGCTGGACGAGCCCTCGATCGGCCTGCACCAGCGCGACAACCGCAAGCTGCTGGCCGCGCTCGCTCACCTGCGCGACATCGGCAACACCGTGGTGGTGGTGGAGCACGACCGCGAGGCGATGGAGGAGGCCGACTGGCTGGTCGACTTCGGCCCCGGCGCCGGCCGCCACGGCGGCGAGATCGTGGCCGCGGGCACACCGGCGGAGGTGGCACGGGTGCGCGCGAGCCTCACCGGCCGCTACCTCTCGGGCGAGCTGGCGATCGAGCTGCCGGCCGAGCGCCGTCGGGCGGACGGACGCAGGCTCACGGTGGTCGGCGCCTGCGAGAACAACCTCAAGCAGGTGACGGCGTCGTTCCCGCTCGGGCTGTTCGTCTGCGTCACCGGCGTCTCGGGCGCCGGCAAGAGCACGCTGGTCAACCACATCCTCTACCCGGCGGCGGCGCGCGCGCTCCAGGGCAGCGAGCTCGCGGCAGGCGCCCACCAGCGGGTGGAGGGGCTCTCCGAGATCGACAAGGTGATCGACATCGACCAGAGCCCGATCGGCCGCACGCCGCGCTCCAACCCGGCCACCTATACCAAGCTCTTCGACCTCATCCGCGACTTCTTCGCCGAGCTGCCCGAGGCCCGCATGCACGGCTACGACCCCGGGCGCTTCTCCTTCAACGTGAAGGGCGGCCGCTGCGAGGCCTGCGAGGGCGACGGGGTGAAGCGGGTGGAGATGCACTTCCTGCCCGACGTGTACGTGCCCTGCGAGGTGTGCCACGGCCGCCGCTTCAACGAGGCGACACTGGCGGTCAAGTACAACGGCCTGTCGGTGGCGGACGTGCTCGACCTCACGGTCGACGAGGCTCTGCAGCTGTTCAGGAACCACCCGGCCATCCGCCGCTCGCTGGAGACGCTGGCGGACGTGGGCCTGGGCTACATCGCCCTCGGCCAGTCCTCGCCCACCCTCTCCGGCGGCGAGGCGCAGCGGGTCAAGCTCTCCCGCGAGCTGTCGAAGCGCTCGACCGGCCGCACCCTGTACGTGCTCGACGAGCCGACCACCGGCCTGCACTTCGACGACATCAGGAAGCTGCTGCGGGTGCTCGACCGGCTGGTGGAGGCCGGCAACACCGTGGTGGTGATCGAGCACAACCTCGACGTGATCAAGACCGCGGACTGGATCATCGACCTGGGGCCGGAAGGCGGCGACGGCGGCGGCCGCATCGTGGCCGAGGGGACGCCCGAGCAGGTGGCCGCGGTGAAGGACTCCTACACCGGGCGCTACCTCGGCCCGCTGCTGGGCCGGCGGGCGTCCGCGCGGACCGGTCGGCCCGCGCGGTAGCGCGTCTCATGGACGAAACCGACCCCCGACGCCGCTTCAGCGGCACCGCCTCGACCTACGCCCGCTACCGGCCGGGCTACCCGCCGGAGCTTGGCGACTGGCTGGTGACGCAGACGGCGGTCCGGCCGGGCGACCGTGTCGCGGACGTCGGCTGCGGCACCGGCATCTTCACCCGGGCGCTCGCCGCTCACCGGCTCCGCGTGATCGGAATCGACCCGAATCCCGACATGCTGAGCGAAGCGCGGGCCGCTGGCAGCGGCGCCCGCTACCTCCGCGCGGAGGCCGCAGCCACCGGCCTGGCCTCGGCCAGCGTCGGCCTGGTCACGGTGGCCCAGGCCTTCCACTGGCTGGACCTCGACGGCGCGCTCGCGGAGTTCGCGCGCGTGTTGCGGCCCGGCGGCCGGGTGGCCGCGATCTACAACCTGCGCGCCCAGGGCGCGTTCATGGACGCGTACGACGCGCTGCTGCGCCGATTCAGCACCCAGTACGGCGGCGTCGAGAGCCGCTGGCAGGGCACGCTCGACGCGCTGCGACGCCACCCGGCCACCTGCGACCACCAGCAGTGGGAGGGCGGGAACGCGCAGGAGTTCGACTACGACGGCCTGCACGGACGAGCCTGGTCGAGCTCCTACGTGTTCCGTGGCGTCCTCGACCGCTCCGGCTTCGACGCGGCCCTGCGCGCGCTGTTCGACGCGCACGCGCAGGGCGGGCGGGTGCGCTTCTCCTACCGCAGCGTCGCCCTTCTCTTCCTCGTCCAGGGGGAGGGCGAGGAACCGCGCCCGTAGTCGGACCGGCGGTCGCTACTCCCGGTCGAGGAGGCGGCGATCGATGCCGGCGTAGGCGTCGATGCGCCGGTCGCGCAGGAAGGGCCAGTGGGTGCGGACCTCCTCGATCCGCGGCAGGCTCACCTCGCCCACCAGGATCTCCTCGCGGTCGACTGCCGCCTCCGCCACCACCGCGCCCAGCGGGTCGGCCAGGAAGGAGCCCCCCCAGAACTCGATGCCTTCGCCGCCCGACTCCGGCACCTCGTGGCCGACGCGGTTCACCGCCGCCACGTAGACGCCGTTGGCGATCGCGTGCGCGCGCTGGATCGTCCGCCAGGCGTCCCGCTGCAGGGCGCCCTGCGCGGCCTTCTCGCTCGGGTGCCAGCCGATGGCGGTCGGGTAGAAGAGCACGGCCGCGCCGCGCAGGGCCGTGATGCGTGCGCCCTCCGGGTACCACTGGTCCCAGCAGATGAGGGTGCCCACGCGGCCCGGTCCCAGGTCGAAGGCGCGGAAGCCCAGGTCGCCGGGGGCGAAGTAGAACTTCTCGTAGTACAGGGGGTCGTCCGGGATGTGCATCTTGCGGTAGAGACCCGCCACCTTGCCGTCCGCGTCCAGCATCACCGCGCTGTTGTGGTAGACGCCCGGCGCCCGCCGCTCGAAGATCGGCGCCACCACTGCCACCCCGGCCTGCTTCGCCGCCTGGCCCAGCGCCTCGGTGCTGGGCCCCGGCACCTCCTCGGCCAGGGCGAAGTGCGCGTGGTCCTCGGTCTGGCAGAAGTAGCGGGTGCGGTACATCTCCGGCAGGCACACCACCTCGGCTCCGCGGACGGCGGCCTCGCGCACGGCCGCCACGGCCCTGGCCAGGTTGGCGGCCGGGTCGGGCGCCATCGCCATCTGCACCAGCCCCACCCGGAAGCTCCGTCCTCGCACCGTCGTGGGCGGCTCCGGCATGAACCCCTCCGCTACCGGCTCTCGCCGCTCAGCACGTACTCCAGGCCGTCGTCGTCCAGCGGGGCGGTCGACTCGATGCGGCGGACGAGGCCGATGACGCGGAAGGCCCAGAGCGTGCGGCAGACCTCGAAGTCGTTCAGAACCGAGCCGGCGCAGAGTGACTCGACGTCGGCCGGCTGACGGGTCGCGCGCAGCAGCGCCGCCTGGTCGACGTCGAGAGTCAGTTGCTTGAACAGCTCGTCCGTCCCGGACACGGCGACATAGTGCACGCCAAGCCCGCCGCAGCCGCGGGCGATGCGGGTCCAGGCCTCGATCTGGGAGATGCCGTCGAGCACCAGCTGGGGCGTGCTCATGTCGAGGGTGATGTCCTCGCCGGGCCCTTTGCCCTCGTGCAGCCGGTACTGGCCCGCCGTCAGGCGGAAGGCCTGCAGGATGATGTCGCGGGTCTGGTCGATGACGCCGCGCACCAGCTCCTTCGTGTCGAGGGCGCCCATCTCCACCAGCACGGTGCCGAAGCGCTTGCCCGGCGCCACGGCCTTGGTCGCGTCCTCCATCTGGCGGAGGGTGATGGCGCCGCGACGCAGCAGCTTGGACCCGAGGCGCTGGTCAGGGTCCGAGGAAGCCGCGAACACCAGCCGGCCCTCCTCGAAGGTCAGCACCATCTGCACCGCCTCGCCCTCGAGCTGCAGGCGGCCGCTGACGCGGGTGGCGCCCGCCTCCTGCACCAGGTCCGCGACGTCGATCTCGCCGAGGCTGCCTTCCTGTTTCATGCGCGCCGCCCCCGCGGCAGACCCTCGACCAGCGCCGCCGCCAGCAGCGGCACCAGCAGCTCGTGGTGGCCGGTCAGACGGTAACCCCGGCCGCCGCCGCGCACCGGCCGCTCCACCACGTTTCGCGTCGGTCGATAGGACTGGATGAAGTCGAGGTTGGCGGTGGAGAAGTCGTGCAGCGGGTGGCCGAGGTTGCGGGCGAGCGTCACCGCTTTGAGGAACACCTCCGGCAGCACCACCGCCGAGCCGACGTTGAGATACACGCCACCGCCCCCCAGCCGCGCCACCTGTGCGGCGAACAGCCGGAAGTCGAGGTGCGTGGCCCGGCCGGTCGCGCCGGGATCGCAGGCAGGGTGCAGGTGCACGATGTCGGTGCCGATGGCGACGTGGACGGTCGCGGGCAGCCCCAGCCGCCAGGCGGTCGCCAGCAGGCTCTGGTCCAAGTGCTTCGCCCTCGGCCGCCGCCTGCCGAGGTAGCGCCCGACCGCCGCGCCAAGGCCGAGGCCGTCGCGCTCGCCGGCGACGATCGCGCGGTTCACCTCGAGGCCGGTCTCGCGTGCCATGCCGAAGGCGCCATTGTCGAGCCCGGCGGCGACGTCCTCCGAGGTGCGGCCGGCGACGGCCAGCTCGAAGTCGTGGACGACCCCGGCGCCGTTGAGCGCGAGGCCGGTGACGAAACCACGCTCCATGAGGTCCACGATCACCGGCGAGAGGCCCACCTTGATGACGTGGGCGCCGAGGCCCCACAGCAGCGGCCGGCGCCGGGCGCGGGCACGGTGCACCTCGGCCGCCAGCTCGCGCAGCGTCTGCCCGGCCAGCAGGCGGGGCAGCGAATCGAGGAACCCGGCGAGGCGGTCGCCGGGCCGGTGGGGGCGGCCCGCCTGGCGCAGGCTCACGGTGCTGCGCCGCCGCGCGAGCGGGTAGGTGGCGACGTCGTCGAGAGCCAGCGGCTGCAGCCGCCGCCGGCCTGCCGTTCGCCGCCGCGAGGGCATCAGGCCCTCACCGCCTCGTCGATCATCTCGGCCAGGAGGTGCAGCACCATCTCGTGGACTTCCTGGATGCGCTGGGTGTCCGGGTGGGGCACGTCGATGAGGTCGTGCACCAGGCCGACGAGCGCCCCGCCGCCGTTGCCGGTGAGGCCGACGGTGTGCAGCCCGAGAGCCCGCGCGGTGCGCAGCGCCTCCACCACGTTCGGCGAGCGGCCCGAGGTGCTGATGCCGAGCGCGATGTCGCCCGTCCGGCCATGAGCCTCCACCTGGCGGCGGAAGACCGCCTCGTAGCCGAAGTCGTTGGCCGCCGCGGTCAGGATCGAGCTGTCGGTGGTGAGCGCGATCGCGGGCAGCGCCCGGCGCGGGTGCGCGAGCCGCACCACCAGCTCGGCCACGAAGTGCTGGGCGGCGGCCGCCGAGCCGCCGTTGCCGAAGGCGAGCAGCCGTGCCCCGGCCGAGAGCCGCTCCGTCATCCGGGTCCCGACGGCGAGCAGCGGCGCCGCCTGCGCCTCGAAGAAGCGCCGCTTCAGGGCCAGGCTGTCGGCGACGATGCGGCTCAGCGCCTCTTTGTCCATGCCGGCGGCATTACACCACAGGCGTCGTCACCCGTCGCGGCCGCCTGGGGCTCAGCGCGACCGCTGCAGGTGCACCGTCAGCAGCAGGGCCGGCAGCGCGGGGTCGCCGGTGCGCACGTGGAACACCGCGCCGTCGCGGGTGCCCGCCGGGACGTGCAGGGGCACCGGGAAGCGGCGGGCGACCTTGCCGTCCCCCAGGCAACGGCGGCAGTCGAACAGCTCGCCGCCGGTGCCGTCGCAGACGTCGCAGGTGGCGCTGACGGGGACCTCCAACGCGACCACCGTGCCCCGCGCCGCGTCCCGGGCGGGGAGGATCACTTCGGCCGCCAGGCTCACGGGGGTGAACGGACGGCGCAGGTCCCCGGCGGGAGGGTGGCGGACGAGAGGCGGGTCCGGGGGAACCGGCCGCTCGGCGCCGAGCTCGTCGTCGTAGCTGCGTCGGCGCTCCTCGTCGCTCAGGGTCTCGTAGGCGGCCTGCAGCTCGGCCAGCCCGGGGACCACCGCCTCGCTGGAGTGCTCCGGGCGAAACCGCCGCGCCAGGCGCCGGAAGGCACGCTTGATCGCGGACAGGCTCGCGTCCCGGGGCACACCGAGGATCTGGTAAAGATCCTTGGGTTTGTCCATTGGGGCACACCATAGGTTGTGGTCGGATCCCGTGTCAAGCCCGGCGCCACCCGCTCAGGCCGCGCCAGGCCTCGGCGCCGATCGCCACCGCCAGCAGGATCAAGGCGAGGACCAGCAAGGTCGTGCGCCAATGCGGCAACAAGGACGGATCGGGCGCCACGTCGACGCTGGCCATTGCGACCGTCGAGCGGGCGAGGGGGCCGTCGAGCGTCTCCGCGACGAGCAGGACGCCGTGGCGCGTGCCCGGGGGCGCGCCCGCGCGCATCAGCTCCAACCGGGCGCGTACCGACCCCGTCGCGGGGACCTCGATCAGCGGCGGCTCGCCTTCCGTCCGCAGGCCGCGCGCGGTGAGCGCGCGCAGCCTGACGCGGTGGGCGGTGGCGTCGGCGCTCTCGACCGAGACGTCCAGCCGGCCACTCACGCGGAGGCGGAGCGGCCGCGGCGACAAGCGGATCGCCGGGGAGGGGTTCGCGCCCAGCGCCACCAGCAGCCAGGCGCGCTGGGACGCCAGCGGCGGGTTGCCGGCCGCGTCGGGGGTCCCGGGCAACGGGTGCTCGAGCAGCAGCGTCAGCGCGTAGACCCCGGGGCGCGGGGGTGCGACGTCGAAGCTCAGCCAGAGGGCGTCCGAGGCGCCAGGCAGGAGGATCTCGTACAACCTCCGCTGATCGCGGACACCGAGCAGCTCGCCGGCGACCTCGATCCCGGGTGCCGGCTGATCGCCGCGGTTCGTGATCTGGACCCGCACCTGGAGCCGCGGCTCCGTCGCCACCACGGTACCGGCGACGTCCAGCACCGCCGCGGAGCGCGCGGTGGCGGCGCAGGCGAGCAGGCCGGCGGCGAGCAGGGCGCGGCTAGCGGGCGGCCGGCACAAAGGTGACGCCGCTCGGGGCGAACCCGTCGTCGAGGTGGCGGCCCTGCCGCTGGTTGGTGGCGAAGACCTTGATGGCGGCGGCCCGGGCCGGGTCCCTCTCCAGCGGTGGGAACTCGCAGGCGCCTTCCGCCAGCACCGGCAAGCGGAAGGTGCTGGTGCGCGTCGGCTGGTAGGCGTTGTCGACCGCCTGCACGTAGTATTCGATCGCCTTCGTCCGCGGCAGCGGAGCCGGCAGCGTGCCGCAGTAGCCCACGCCGGTGAAGGTCATGTTCACGAAGGCGTAGTAGGCCTCGCCGGCGCGACGGAAGTAGACACGGGCGGAGGCGACCGCCCCGTCGTCGCTGATGCCCGCGCACAGCTGCAGCGCCTGGCCGGCGACCGTGCACAGCGGCGGCTGGTGCTCGATCGCCGGCGGCTCGTCCGCCTGCGCCGCCGCGGGGCGCATGGCCAGCGCGAGGAGGAAGCTGCCGAGGGTGGCGGCGCGGCGGCGGGTCATTTCCAGGCCAGGGTGTTGCGGTACGTCTCGCCCTTCGGCGTCTTCAGCGTGACCTCGAGCGTCCAGGAGGCCGTCCCTTCCCTCCAGAAGAGGTCGCCCGGCGTCCGCCAGACCACGGCTCGCGCCCCCGGCGCCACGACAGTGGCCGCGGGCGGCACGGCGCCGGACTGCTTCCGGCCGTCGACGGTGGTCACCACGGTCATGCCGGAGAGCTGGATCGGCTGCGAGCCCTCGTTGACGAGCGCGACCGCGATGCGGAAACGCTCGCCGGGCCGCGGCGAGGCGGGGCTCGTCTCGAACACCAGCCGGCCCGGCAGCTCCGCCGCCTGGGTCTTCTTGACGACGACGCCGGGCGAGTCCTCGAACCCGACCAGCCCGCCGGAGTCGGGCCCCCGGGCCTCGGTGCGCCCGGCGACGAACCCGTGGGCGGGGGCCTCGGCCGGCCGCGGCGCGGTGGCGGCGGCAGCCGCCTCCGCCACCGTCTTCGCGGTGAGCGCGTTGCTCTTCCCGGTCTGCGCGACCACGTTGCCCGGATCGAGGGCGAGCGCCTTGTTGTAGGCGGCGACCGCGGCGTCGAACTGCCGACGCTCCATGGCTGCGGAGCCCTCGTCGATGAAGACCGCGAGCTGCGCCGCGCGCGCCTGCTCGGCCTTCCGCTGCCCCTCCTGTTGGGCCCGCCTCTGCGCCTCGGCCAGCCGCGACGCGAGCGTCACCAGCCCGCCCTCCCAGGGCGCGATCCGCCGCGCTTCCGACAGTGCGACCTCCGCCGCGGCGAGGTCGCCCCGCGCCAGCGCGGCGTCCGCCGAGGCCAGCACGGCGACCGCCCGCTGGCCGGCGAGCGCATCGTCGAGCAGCTTCTGCGCGGCCGGGTTGGTGGCATCCTCGCGCAGCACGGACTGCGCGGCGGCCGCCGTCCGCTTGTAGTTGCCGGCCTTGAACGCGGCCTGCGCCGAGCGCAGCGCGGCGGCGGCGGACGCGGCGGGCGGGCCCGGCACCGCAGTCGCGGGCGTCGTAACCGGTGAGGGTGGGGCGGCCGGTGTCGCGGGCACGGTCGGGGGAGGGGCGGCGGAGCCCGTCGCCGCCGGCGCGGGCGCCAGCGTCGCCGGCGGGCTCGACGTCGCCCGCGCGCGCGGCCACGCCAGCCAGCCACCGCCGGCGGCGACGAGCAGCACCAGCACGCCGACGCTCCAGGGAAGCACGCCCGAGCCCCGCCGCGTGGCCACCCGGGCGGCGGGCGGCCGTGACGCGGGACCCCGTGGCGACGGCGGACGCGGCGCGCCCGTCGCGAGGCGGCCGGAGCGACGCGGCTCTCCAGCCGTGCGCGGCACGAGCTCGGTCCGCCCCGGCGCCGCGGTGACGAGCCCCGGCTCCGCGGCCGCCGAGGCCACGCGGGTCGGGGCCTCGAGCGCGGCTGGCGGCGCGGCGCTCGAGGGGTACGCCGACAACCAGCCGCGCAGCTCCGCTGCGAACTCGTGCGCCGACTGGTAGCGCGCCTCCACCGCCTTCGCCAGCGCCCGCCGCAGGACCGGCAGCAGCGCCTGGCTCGCCGCGTCGGCGGGCACCAGCGAGAGGTCCGGTTCCTCCTGGGTGATCTTGTAGAAGATCGACATCAGGTTGTCCGCGTGGAAGGGCCGCCTGCCGCAGACCAGCTCGAAGAGCATGCAGCCGACGGCGAACAGGTCGCTGCGGCCGTCCACGCGCCCGGCCTTCACCTGCTCGGGCGACATGTAGTCGGCGGTGCCGACGATGTTGCCGGTGCCGGTGGACGCGCCGGTGGCCAGGCGCGCCATGCCGAAGTCCATGATCTTCACCGAGCCGTCTTCCTGGATGAAGATGTTGGCCGGCTTGACGTCGCGGTGGACGATCCCGGCCTGGTGCGCCGCGGCCAGCCCGGCCAGCACCTCGACGATCGTCGCCACCCCCCGCTCCAGCGGCAGGGCGGCCTCGCGCAGGGCGCGCTGCAGATCGCGGCCCTTGAGCAGCTCCATGGCGATGTAGAGCGAGCCGTCGCTGTCGCTGCCCAGGTCGAAGACGGTGACCACGTTCGGGTGGGTGAGGCGGGCGATGGCGCGCGCCTCGCGCTCGAAGCGCTGCTTGGCCTCGGCGTCGTCCGCGATGTGCGCGGCCATGAGCTTGAGGGCCACGTCGCGGTCGAGGACGGTGTCGTGGGCGAGGTAGACCTGGCCCATGGCACCCCTGCCGAGCGGCCGCACGATCTCGTACTTGCCGACGCGACCGCCGGGCTGCCGCGGCTGCTGCGCGTCGGGGGTGGTCGGCTCAGGCATGGGCGAGCAGGCGCGCGAGGGGAGTGCGTGTGCACTCCCCCCGCGGGACGGGTACGGCTAGCGGGCCGTCTTGCCGGTGACGGTGAACTTGGCCCGGCGGTTGCGCTGCCAGCAGGCCTCGTTCGAGTCGGTGCAGACCGGGACCTCCTTGCCGTAGGAGACGGTCTTGAGCCGCTCGGCCGGAACGCCCAGCGAGACCAGGTAGTCGTAGGCGGCCTTGGCGCGCCGCTCGCCCAGGGCGAGGTTGTACTCGACGGTGCCGCGCTCGTCGCAGTGCCCCTCCACCGTGACCCGCAGGAAGTCGAACCTCTTGAGGACGTCGGCGTTCTTGCTCAGCGTCGAGCGGTCGGCCTCGCGGATGTCCGACTTGTCGAGATCGAAGTGGATGTCGGCGAGGAGTCCCATCTTGTCGATGTCGTCGGCGCTCATCGACTTCAGCCGCGCGTACTCGTCGACCTGCGGCGGCGCCTCCACGCGCGGCGGCGGGGCGGGGGCGGGCGGCGGCGGCTCGGGTGCGGCCGGCGGCGGCGGCGGCGGCGCGGCCGGGGGCTGGTGGTGGCACGCGGGCAGCGCGGAGACGAACGCGAGTGCGACGACGACCAGGACGGACTTCTTCATCGTCAGCTCCCTTGAAGAAGGCGGAGCGGCGGCCTGGGGGACGCCTAGCTCTTCTTGTTGTCCTTGTGCTCTTCCGTCTCGCCCCCCCGGATCCCCTCCTTGAAGTTCTTGATGCCCTCGCCGATGCCCTTCCCCAGCTGCGGAAGGCGGCCGGCCCCGAAGATCAGGACCACGATGACGAGGATGAGGAGCAGCTCGGGGACGCCGAGACCGAACATGATATGCCTCCAGGGCACGCCCGTCCGGACGCACCCGTCGAATCGTATACCCGAAGCGCCGGCAAATCAGGTAGTGGTCTGCACGACCCGCAGCGCCTCGTTGAGACGGCCGCGGCGGTAGCCCTGCGGGTCGACGGTGACCTCACGGTAGCCGGCTCCGCGCACGGCGACCACGACGGCCTCGCACAGCGCGGGGTCGTCCAGCCGTCCCATCTCCTCGCGGGCGATCTCGACCCGGGCGTCCTCGCCCAGGTGCCGCACGCGCAGCTCGCGGAAGCCCAGCGCGCGCACCGCCTGCTCGGCGCGGTCGACGCGGGCGAGCGCCTCGCGGGTGACCGGCGTGCCGTAGGGCAGGCGCGAGGAGAGGCAGGGCGAAGCGGGCAGCTCCGCCGTCGGCAGCCCCAGCTCGCGCGAGAGCGCGCGGACGTCGTCCTTGGTGAGCCCGGCGTCGGCCAGAGGCGCCAGCACCCCCGCCTCGGTGGCCGCGCGCTGGCCGGGGCGGTAGTCGCCGAGGTCGTCGACGATCAGGCCGTAGGCTACGTGCGCGAAGCCCTCGGCCGCGGCCATCGGCAGCAGGGTGCGGAACAGCTCGGTCTTGCAGTGGTAGCAGCGGTCCGCCTGGTTGCGGGCGTAGAGCGGGTTGTCCAGCTCGCGGGTGGCGATCATGCGGTGGGTGAAGCCGAAGCGAGCCGCCACCGACAGGGCCAGCGCCCGCTGCTCGGCCGACAGCGACTCGGAGTCCGCAGTCACCGCCAGTGCGCGCGCTCCCAGCACGCGGTGGGCGACCACCGCCAGGAGAGCGCTGTCGACGCCGCCCGAGTAGGCCACCAGCAGCGAGCCGGCGGCGCGCAGCTCCCGCTCGAGGCCCTGGCGTTTCTCCTGCAGGTCCTTGGCGCCGCTCACTCCCGCCACTCCTCCTCGTCCTGGGGCGCCAGCTCCAGCTCCAGCGGGGCCAGGCCGACCACCTCCAGCTCGATGCCGCACTCGGGGCAGCTGATGATCTCGCCCTTGTCGACGTCGAACTCGTCGATCTCGACCTCCGCTTCGCACTCCGGGCAGGCCGCCATCGCCATCCTCCGTCTCGGATGATAACCCGCCGCTCGCGTCAAGGTCCGTCAACGGGAGACGCGCCCGTTGGCGTTCAGTCGCCGGCGGTGACCGCGCGACGCCGCCCCTGCAGCCGTCGCCCGGCCAGAAGCTCCACCTCGGCCTCGGCGCGGCGGCCCTGCCGCGTGTAGACGTCCGCCAGCACGTAGTGCCCGAGAGGAGCGAGCTCCGAGGCGTCGTCGACCTTCAGGCCTCGCCGGGCGAGATCGGCCGCCTGCTGCAGGTCCCCCGCGCCCAGGCGTTCGCGGGCGAGGAAGAAGAACGCCGGCCCGAACTCCGGCGCCTTCTCGGTGGCCTCGCGCAGCTGCGACAGGTAGCCGGCACGGTCGCCCTTCTGCCGCAGCAGCTGCGCCAGGTTGAAGCGGGCGCGGCCGTGGTCGGCGAAGCGCGCCAGCTCCTCGCGGTAGAGCCGCTCGGCGCCGGCCACGTCCCCTCGCGCCTCCAGCACCCGGGCCAGGTTGAAGCGGCTCGAGCGCAGGTCGTCCTCGAGCTGGAGGCCGCGCCGCACCAGTCGCTCGGCCTCGTCGTAGCGGCCGCGCTCGAAGGCGAGCGCGGCCAGGCTGTTGTAGGCGGCGCCCATCTTCGGGTTGTGCTTGAGCGCCTCGCGGAAAGTGGCCTCCGCCTCGTCGCGACGGCCGAGCTCGAGGTAGAGGGAGGCGAGCTGGTACCAGACGTGCGGCTGGCGAGGGGCCAGCCGGAGCGCCGTGCGGTAGCCCTCGATCGCCGACTCCGGCCGGCCCTGCGCGCGGTAGGCGTCGGCCAGCGCCCCCAGCGCCAGCTCGCTGTGCGGATCGATCTCCAGCGCCTTGCGGTAGCTCGCCACCGCCTCGTCCGGCCGGCCGAGCTGCAGCAGCCAGCCGCCGAGGCTGCTGTAGGCGTCGATGATCCCGGGGTCCTCGGCGACGACGGCGCGCATGGCCGCGACCGCCTGCTCCAGCTTGTCGTCGCGCGCCAGCGCCCGCGCCCGGCCCAGCCTCGCGAAGACGCCGATCTTGTCCTTGGGGTCGGGCAGCAGCGCCGCGGGGTCGACCCGCGGCCCGCCGCCGACGTACCCGAGCGCGGCCAGCCGCTGCAGCGTCTCGGGATCGAGCGCGTCCTTGTCGGGCGCCGCCTGCGCGCCGCTGCCGGCCAGCCGCTCCAGCGCCGCGTGCAGATCCTCGGCCCGGCGCGAGAAGGCCCGGTACAGGTTCTTCGTCTCGCCGGGATCGGCGAGGACGTCGTACAGCTCGGGCGTCGGCGCCTCGATGTACTTGAAGTGTCCGTCGCGCAGCGCGCGCAGATGCTGCCAGCCGTAGTGGAAGCGCGGGAAGTAGGTCTCGGAGTAGGCGACGGCCTGCGACTCGCCGCGGGGGTCGAGGACCAGCCGCGCCCGCGAGCGGCCGTCGATGTCCTCCTGCGCCGGCAGTTGCAGCAGGTCGAGGAGGGTCGGCATCAGGTCCACGGTGGAGACCTGCGCCGGGCTGCGGCCGCGGTCGCCCCAGGGCGTGCGCAGGATGAAGGGCACGTGCTGGGTCGCGTCGTAGACGAAGAAGGTGTGGGTGGCCTCGCCGTGCTCGCCCAGGCTCTCGCCGTGGTCGGCCATCAGCACCAGCACGGTCTTCTCCCACTGACCGTTCGCCTTCAGCCAGCCGATCAGCCGGCCGACCACCTGGTCGGTGTAGGCGATCTCGCCGAGGTAGGGCTGGCCCGGGTAGCGGGAGAGGAACGGCTCCGGCGGCTCGTACGGCGTGTGCGGGTCGTAGAGGTGCACCCAGGCGAAGAAGCGCCGGTCCCGGACCGTCTGCAGCCAGGCGAGCGCCAGGTCCATCACCTCGTCGCCCTTCTTCTGCACGGTGCCGAGGTTCACCACCTTGTACTTCGACAGGTCGAAGCGATCGGAATAGACGTCGAAGCCCTGGTCGAGGCCCCAGCGCGACTCGAGCACCCAGGCGCCGACGAAGGCCCCGGTGGCGAAGCCCGCCTGCTTGAGGCGGCGGGCCAGCGTGGTCGTCTTCGCTTCGACGTAGAAGCCGCCGTTGTCGCGCACGCCGTGGTGGGGCGGCAGCAGGCCGGTGAAGATCGACACGTGCGAGGGCAGCGTCATCGGCGCGGTGGAGGTGGCCTGCTCGAACACCACGCCCTCCTCGGCCACCGCGTCGATGTTGGGGGTGGCCACTCCGCCGAACCCGTAGCAGCCGAGGCGGTCCGCCCGCAGCGTGTCCAGGGTGACCACCACCACGTTCACCGAGCCGGGGGCGGGCCGCCGGCCGGCGATCACGCGGCGGGCGGCGGCGTCCGTCCTGGGAGGCGCGCGGCGGACCAGCCAGGCGCCCACCGCCGCGAGCGCGACCAGCCCCAGCGCGGTCCACATCCAGAAGCGTGAACGCGTGCGGGAGGAGGCCGCGGGTGGGGTCGCCTTCTTCGGCACGGGCAGTCCACGCTACAGGACCTCTTCCTCCGCCGTCAAACACCCGGCCGGCGCTGCGCGAGGCGAAACCGGCGGGTTCCGGACGCGCTCGTTTTGTGTATGCTTGCGCCCGCCGGGGCGCCCCCCAACTCGAAGCATCCGCGACCGCGCCCGTCGTCTCGTTGCTCTGTGCATGGCCGACGCCGGCGGCGCAGCGACCGGCTCGGCGGGAGGAAGGAAGTGAGTCTGCAGTCGCAGCTGGCCAGGCTCCTCGTCGGGGCCCTGGCGCTCGTCGTCGCGCTGACCCTCGCGGCGCCGCCGGTCCTCGCCGCCCCGCCGCCGCAGCCGACCACGACCGACGCAGCCGCCAGGGCCGCAGCCGTGCCCGGGCCCGTCCTCGCCCAGGCGACGGCGACCGCACCGACGAGCCCGTCGGCCCAGGCACCCGGGCCGAAGCCGTTCCTGAAGACCACCAAGGGCGCCCTCGCCCTCGCCCTGTTCGCGGGCGCGGTCGGGTACACCGCGTACTCGTTCGGCCACGACCGCGTGCATTCGCCGGCGCGGTGAGGAGGCACGAGATGATGCGCAGGACACTCGTCGTCACGCTGCTCCTGATCGCGGCAGCCCTGCCGCTCGCCGCCCAGTCGCTCACCGGCACCGTCGTCGGGACCATCAAGGACGAGCAGGGCGGGGTGCTGCCCGGCACGACCGTGACGCTCACCGGCAAGACCGGGACCCGCTCCACCGTCACCGACGCCGAGGGCGCCTACCGCTTCGCCGCCGTCGACCCGGGCACCTACTCGGTCACCGCTGAGCTCGCCAGCTTCCGGCCCAAGCGCCAGGACAACGTCCGCGTCAGCGTGGCCGGGGTGGTGGACGTCAACCTCGCGCTCGCCGTCGGCGGCAAGACGGAGAGCGTGCAGGTGATCGGCGAGACGCCGGTGGTCGACGTGGCTTCGAGCGCCACCGACAGCACGCTGTCGCAGGACATGCTGTTCAACCTGCCGATCCGGCCGACCAACGCGGCCACCAGCATGCTGAACTACCTGCCCGGCATCAACAACGAGTCGGCCTACGGCGGCAACGCCACCTACGGCAACGGGCTGCTCATCGACGGCGTCGACACCCGTGACCCCGACGCCGGCTCGTCCTGGGTCTTCTTCAACTACGACCTGATGGACGAGATCCAGGTGGGCGGCCTCGGTGCCCCCGCCGAGTACGGCTCGTACACCGGCGCCATCGTCAACACCATCATGAAGTCGGGCGGCAACCGCTACACGGGCCTCTTCAACGCCTACTGGACGAAGAACAGCTTCTGGAGCGACAACGTCAGCTCCTCCGACGTCGCCAAGAACCCGTCGCTGGCCGACCCTGCGGTTGTCAACAAGCGGCTGGACCTCACGGGTCAGATCGGTGGCCCGCTGATCCAGGACAAGCTCTTCTTCTTCCTGGCCGCGCAGCGCTACGAGCAGCGCGACAACCCGAGCGGGCCGCTGCAGCTGCACACCGAGGTCAGCCCCCGCATCAACGCCAAGGTCACCTGGCAGCCGACGCCGAGCGACAACGTCGCCACCAGCTTCCAGTGGGACAACTACAACCAGACGGGGCGTTGCCCCGGCACCGTCGGCAATGCGCTCTGCACCGACAAATCGCCCGACAACCTGACCCTCAAGCAGGACTCGCCCGAGGCCGTGTGGGGCGTGCAGTGGCGGCACCTGTTCGGCACCAGGACCTTCAGCGAGGTCAAGTACAGCGGCTGGTGGGGCTATTACTACCTCGACCCCGCGCTCAATGAACCGGCCCACAACGATGGGTCGACCGGCACCTGGTCGGGCGGTGCCCCCTACCACTACTACGCCGATCGCGTGCGGCACCAGATCAACGCCTCGCTCTCGCACTACGCCGAGGCCTTCGGCAAGCACGACCTCAAGTTCGGCCTGGAGATCGAGCGCAGCAAGGTGCACAACCGCTTCGGCTACACGGGCGGCGGCTACTACTACGACCTCACGGAGTCCTATCCCAGAGGCCAGTACCTTCTCTACGACTACGGTTACGACTCCGAGGGCCACAACCAGCGCGAGTCCTTCTACGCCCAGGACGGCTGGAAGCCGACCGGCCGGCTGACCATCAACGCCGGTGTCCGGGTCGACTTCATCCGCGGCCGCAGCGCGCAGCTCGACAAGACGATCTTCAGCGCCAACGACTGGGCCCCGCGCATCGGCTTCGCCTTCGACCTGACCGGTGACAGCAAGACCGTGCTGAAGGGCCACTACGGCCAGTACTACGAGGACATCTTCAACCAGGAGTACGTGCGGGCCATGCCGGGCTACACCGATTACGTCGGCTACACGTACGACCCGACGGGCAGCAAGTGCATGCCGGGCGGCAACTGCTTCACGGAGTCGAGCCGGCTGCTGTACCCGCTCTACTCGGTCGACCCCAAGATGAAGCAGCCGCGGGTCGACGAGTGGACCGCCGGGATCGAGCGGGCGATCGGAACGGACATGAAGCTGTCGGTCACCGGGGTCTACCGCAAGGACCAGAACATCCAGGGCTCGGTGTTCCCCGACGCCCGCTGGACACCGACCACGGTGACCAACGGCCTCACCGGCCAGCCTCTGACCGTCTACAACTGGGCCAATCAGTCGGCATCCGAGACGACACCGATGCTCACGAACCCGAACGGCTTCGTCTACCGCGACGAGAACGGGAACGTCATCGGCACTGCTCGGGCGGAGCGCAAATACAGGTCGGTCATGTTCGAGCTCGACAAGCGCTTCACCCACCGATGGCAGGGCCGCATCTCGTACGTCTACTCGAAGTCCGAAGGCTCGATCAACAACAGCTCCTACTGGACCTACGGACAGAGCACCCTGTTCGAGACGCCGACCCGCGCGCTCGTCAACGCCTACGGGTTGCCGACCTACGACTCGCCCCACGAGCTGAAGGTCTACGCCACCTACCAGATTCCGAGGGTGGAGATCGGCCTCAACGCCTACTACAGCTACCTGAGCGGCACCACCTGGACCCCGTACCAGCGGTTCAAGACCAGGGACATCAACTACCCGACCTCCTCGGGGCGGCAGCCGCTGCTCGAGCCGTTCGGCAACCGGCGGCTCGACGCCACCAACAACCTCGACCTGCGGATCGAGAAGATCTTCAAAGTCGGGAGCGGGGCCGATCGTCTGGCGGTCTACGCGGACGTCCTGAACGTGTTCAACACCGGGACGATCACGGACGTGAACGCGCGCTATCCGGAGATCTCGATCGCGGGTTACGAGCAGCCGGTCGCGTTCGGCAGCCCGACGGAGCTCAACCTGCCCCGCCGGATGCTCCTCGGCGCGCGCTGGAGCTTCTGATGCCGTGCCGCCGTCTCGGCGGCCGCTGACGGCCGGCTGAGGCGGTCAGCCCCGGGGGCCGCGCGGCCTCCGGGGCTCTCGTCGTTCAGGGCTCGCGTCCGGCTCGCTTCAGGATGGCCTCGAGCCGGGGCATCGACCGGGCATCGTCCTTCAGCTCCAGCAGCGGCGCCACTTCCCTGTCGATGAGGGCCACGTCGAGGCGGGTCCCCTGACGCACGACCACGCTCTCGACGTCCAGCCAGTCCTTCTCACGGCCAGCGAACACCTTGAGGACGACCAGGTCTTCGGCCGAGCAGGTGACGAGAGGAGCGGCGCCGCCCACGTCCCAGCCAGACGACCGCCCGACGACGCGTTCCTCGAACGGGATCCCACCCAGCGAGATGTCGATCGGCACCCCGCTCGCGGATTCGAGCAGGACGACACGGCAACGGAGCGCGAACTCCCGGGTATCGGGCAACCGCCCCCGGTAGGTCGACAGCAGCGCGTCTACGAACTCCGCCTCCGGCCCGAACCCCGAGACGACGCTGAGATCGACGTCCTGCGTCAGGCGGGGCTCGCCCCAACGCTGCACCGCGAGCGCGCCGATGACGCAGAAGCGCCAGCGGCGAGCCTGACAGAACCGCTGGATCTCGAGGGCGGTCTCGAGGATCGGGTTCACGGGCGCAGTCGAGCGAAGAGCGTCTGCTGCTCGACCAGCCCGGAGCTGCCGCGCCTCTCGGTGGACAGCGGCGTTTGCGCACCCAGCGAGAGAAGCCTCTCGGTGGCCTGGAGCGCCTGCTCTGAAGTCATGGCCCGCAGCTCGGCATACCGAACAGCTACCAGGGCCTCCCCTGTCTCCTGCCAGGTCCGGGCCCACAGCCTGAGCCTCTCGGGATCGACCGCCACGACGCTCATTCTACCGCGCCCGGTAGGTGCCGCTGCGGCCGCCGGTCTTGCGGACGACCCGTACCGCCTCGATCCTCATCGCCTTGTCCGCGGCCTTCACCATGTCGTAGACGGTGAGGGCCGCCACCGAGACGGCATGGAGAGCCTCCATCTCGGCGCCCGTCTTCGCCTCGGTCCGCACGCGCGCCTCGATCTCGAAGCCGTCGCGGCGGGGCCGCAGGTCGACGTCCACCTGGGTGAGCGGCAGCGGGTGGCACAGCGGGATGGTGTCCGCGGTCCGCTTGGCGGCCATGATCCCGGCGAGGCGGGCAACCTCCACCACCGCGCCCTTCGCCAGCCGCCCGGCGCGCACCAGGCGCATGGCGGCGGGGGCGATCACGATCCGCCCGCGCGCCACCGCCTCGCGCACGGTCACGGGCTTGTCGGAGACGTCCACCATCCGGGCGCGGCCGTCTTTGCCCAGGTGGCTGAGGGCGCGGCTTCCGGTCACGGCGCGGCGTTCAGGGCGGCTCACCGTCGTCCTCCAGGAAGGAATCGAGAAGCAGCGCCGGCGCCGTCTCGCCGGCGGCGGCGTGGCTGCGACCGGCCTCCATCACCACCAGGGCGTTCGCCCGCGCGTGGGCGACGAGGTCGCCGGAGCCCAGCGAGCGCAGCGGCCGCGCCAGCAGGCGACCCTCGCGGGCCCGCACCAGCGCGGGGGCGTGGCTGGTGCGGCCGGAGCGGTTGCCCACCGGCGCCAGCAGCTCCACCGTCGCCCGCGGGCGCAGCGGCGGCAGGGCACCCTGCAGCCGCAGCAGGCAGGGCCGCACGAACAGCTCGCTGGTCACCTGCGCCGAGACCGGGTTGCCGGGCAGGCCGAACACCAGCGTCGCGCCGCGCCGGCCGAAGACCAGCGGCGCCCCGGGCTTGATCGCGACCCGGGTGAAGAAGAAGGAGGCCCCCGCCTCGAGCAGCACGGGCTCGACCAGGTCGTAGTCCCCGGCCGAGACGCCGCCGGAGACGACCAGCACGTCCGCGTCGAAGCCCCGGGCGAGGGCCGCCGCCAGCGCCTCGCGCCGGTCGGGGGCGAGGCCGAGTGTCGCCACCTCGGCGCCGGCCAGGCGCAGCTGGGCCGCGACCGCGGGGCCGTTGCTGTTGCGGATCTGCGCCGGCGCCGGAGTGGAGGCGGCGTCGACCACCTCGTCGCCGGTGACCAGCACCGCCACCCGCGGCCGCCGGCCGACGCGCGGCCGCACGCAGCCGACCGAGGCCAGCACGGCCAGCGCCGCGGGATCGAGACGGCGGCCGCGCGGCAGCACCACATCCCCGCGCCGCACCTCGCACCCGCGGGGCGCGACGTTGGCGCCCGGCGCCACCGCGCCGGCGATCTCCACCAGGCCGTCGGCGAGGGTACGGGTGGTCTCCACCGGCTGCACCGCGTTCGCGCCGCCAGGCACCGGGGCGCCGGTCATGATGCGCACGGCCTGGTGCGGGCCCACCGTCATCGCCGGCCACTCGCCGGCGCGCACCCCGCCCACCACCGAGAGCCGCGCCGGCGCCAACGCGACGTCCTCGGCGCGGAGCGCGTAGCCGTCCATCGCCGCACGGTCGAACGGCGGCAGGTCGGCGTCGGCGTGGACGTCCTCGGCGAGCACCCGCTGCAGCGCGTCCGCGAGCGCCACCTCCTCTGCGGGGAGCGGCAGGCTCTCGCGCAGCACCACGGCGAGCGCGTCCTCGACGGTGACCACCGACGTGATTGTATTCCCGCCGTGCCGCGCGGCCGGACGGCGACCATGCGCTACGATGGTCGCTCCGGAGGTGACGCGTGCGTCCGACCGTGGCGTGGGAAGACGGCGCCGTGGTGATGATCGACCAGCGACGGCTGCCGGGCGAGGAGGTCTTCCTGCGCTGCCGCGACCACCTGCAGGTGGCCGCGGCCATCCGCGACATGGCGATCCGGGGCGCCCCGGCCATCGGCGTGGCCGCGGCGTTCGCGCTGGCGCTCGGCGTGCGCAACACGACGAGCCAGGGCGAGGCGCTGCGCGGCGAGTGGGAGGCGATCTGCGGCGCCCTCGCCGCCACCCGCCCCACGGCGGTGAACCTGTTCTGGGCGATCGCGCGCATGCGCGCGCGTTTCGAGGCCGGTGCGGCCAACGGCGGGGCGGCGCTGCGCGAGGAGCTGCTGCAGGAGGCGCTGCGCATCGAGGCGGAGGACGTGGAGGCCTGCCGGCGCCTGGGCGACCTCGGCGCCGGCCTGCTGCCGCCCGACGCCAGGGTGCTGACGCACTGCAACGCCGGCGCCCTGGCCACCGCTGGCTACGGCACCGCTCTCGGCGTCGTGCGCTCGGCGGCCCGGCTGGGCAAGCTGGCGGCGGTGTTCGCCGACGAGACCCGCCCCTTCCTGCAGGGGGCCCGCCTCACCACCTGGGAGCTGCAGAAGGACGGCATCGCCGCCACCCTGCTGACCGACAGCATGGCCGGCCACCTGATGGCCCGCGGCGAGATCAACGCGGTGGTGGTGGGGGCCGACCGCATCGCCGCCAACGGAGACGTGGCCAACAAGGTCGGGACCTACACGGTGGCGGTGCTGGCCCGCGAGCACCGCATCCCCTTCTACGTGGCCGCACCCGTCTCCACCATCGACCTCGCCACCCCCGACGGCCGCGCCATCCCCATCGAGGAGCGCCCGGCGGAGGAGGTGACCGCGTTCGCCGGCAGCCGCATCGCTCCCCGGGGGATCGCGGCGCGCAACCCGGCCTTCGACGTCACCCCCGGCCGGCTGGTGACCGCGATCGTCTGCGAGCGCGGGATCGCGCGCGCGCCCTTCGACAAGAGCCTGCGCGCCCTGGTAACCGAGGCCGACGCGGCCCGGGCGCGACGGTGAGCCTGGTCCTCGGCATCGAGACCTCCTGCGACGAGACCGCGGCCTCGGTGGTCGCGGACGGCCGGCGGATCCTCTCCAACGTGGTCGCCAGCCAGGTGGCCGTCCACGCGCCTTACGGCGGCGTGGTGCCGGAGCTGGCCTCGCGGCACCACCTGGAGACGATGGGGCCGGTGCTCGAGGCCGCGATGCGCGACTCCGGAGTGGGGTTCCCGGCGCTCGAGGCGGTGGCGGTCACCCAGGGCCCCGGCCTGGTGGGGTCGCTGCTGGTGGGTGTGCAGGCGGCCAAGGCGATCGCCCTGGTGCACAGGAAGCCGCTGGTCCCCGTCCACCACGTGGCCGGCCACGTCCAGGCGGCGTTCCTGGCCCATGGCGCCATCCCGCTGCCGGCGGTGGCGCTGGTCGTCTCCGGCGGGCACACCAGCCTGTACGCGGTCCCGGAGGAGGGCGTCTACCGGATGCTCGGCCGCACCCGCGACGACGCCGCCGGCGAGGCGTTCGACAAGGTCGCCAAGCTGCTCGGGCTGGGCTATCCCGGCGGCCCGGTGATCGACCGCCTGGCCGAGGGAGCGGACGACCGCGCGGTCGAGTTCACCATCGCCCGCCTCAAGGACGGCAGCGCCGACTTCTCCTTCAGCGGCATCAAGACGGCCGTGCTGCTGCACGTGCGCCGCGAGGGCGTCGCGCCGGTCGCCGACCCCGGGCGGGTGCCCGAGGTGGTTCGCGACCTGGTGGCCTCGTTCCAGCGGGCGGTGGTGGCGTCTCTGGTGCGGGGGCTGGTGCGGGCGGCAGAGGCGGAGCGGCCGCGCAGCCTGATCGTCACCGGCGGCGTGGCGGCCAACTCGCGCCTGCGCCGCGAGGCCGAGGGCGCCGGGCGCGCGCTGGGGCTGCCCGTCTTCATCCCCCCGCCCGCCCTCACCACCGACAACGCGGCCATGGTGGCGGCCGCCGGGTTCGTGGCGCTGCGCCGGGGCGTGCGCGCCGACCTCGCGCTCAACGCCGACCCCCACCTCCGGCTGGGGTGAGCCCGCACACAGGAACAAACCGTTCTATTGACACCCGCTCGAGCGCTGATCTACCGTCAAAAGTCGTCAACGGATTTCGTCGCGGTCGACGCGGAGGTAGTGGATGAACGTGGACGTGGACAGGCGGGCAGCCCTCTCCCGGTTCTATCGCGAGGAGTTCCTGGCGCACCTCGAGCACCTGCAGGCGGCGGGCATCCTGGACGACTCGAGCCGCGAGGTGGTGGAGAGGGCGCGGCGCGCGGTGACCCGTCTCGACCATCTGTGCGGATGCCAGTGCTTCGCGGTGGTCGCCGAGACCCTGCTGCAGAGGTTCGACGCGCTGAGCGGCCTCAGCACCGCCGACCCGCGGCAGCGGCACTGAGCAACGACCGCCTCCGGGCCCGCTTGCGGCGGGCCGCGGCCGGCGTGCTGCGGCGCGCCGTCGCCGCCGCCGAGCCCTATCGCCTGGTCCGCCGGCAACTGGCGCGCCGCGGCGGGCAGGTGGAGATCGCCGGCGTCGTGCAGCGGGGTGGCCGCGTGTTCCTCGTGGCGGCCGGCAAGGCCTCGGTGCCGATGGCGCGCGCCGTGGAGGACGCGCTGGGCGAGCGTCTCGCCGGCGGCCTCGTCGTCTCGACCGCCGGCGAGGCCGCGCTCGGACGCGTCCGCCTGTGCACGGCGGGGCACCCTGTGCCCGACGCGCGCGGCCTCGCCGCGGCCGCGGAGGTGGAGGCGCTCGCGGCGGGCCTCCGCAGGTGCGACCTGCTGCTGGTACTGCTCTCCGGAGGGGCATCCGCCCTGCTGCCGGCACCGGCGGAGGGCCTCTCGCTCGAGGACAAGGCCGCGACCACGCGGTTCCTGCTGCGCGCCGGGGCGACCATCCAGGAGCTGAACGCGGTCCGCAAGCACCTCTCGCGACTGAAGGGCGGCGGGCTGGCCCGAGCCGCCTCCCCCGCGCGGGTGGTGACCCTGGCGCTCTCGGACGTGGTGGGCGACGACCTCTCCACGATCGCCTCCGGGCCGACGGTGCCCGATCCCACGGGCTTCGCCGACGCGCTCGAGGTGCTGCGCCGTCGCCAGGTGCTCGAGGTCGTCCCCGCGCCCGTGCGGGCACGGCTGGAGCGGGGGGCCCGGGGCGAGGTCGCGGAGACGCCCAAGGCGGGCGATCCCGTCTTCCGGCGGACGCTCACCCGCGTTGTGGGCAGCAACCGGCTGAGCCTCCAGGCGGCAGCGGTGGAGGCGCGCCGCCTCGGCCTGCGGCCGCTGGTGCTCACCAGCCGTCTGGAGGGCGAGGCGCGGGAGGCCGCGCGCGTGCTGGTGGCGGTGCTGCGCGAGTGCGTGGAGAGCGGCCGCCCGGCCGCGACGCCGGTGTGCCTGCTGGCCGGAGGCGAGACCACGGTGACGGTCCGCGGTGACGGCCAGGGCGGCCGCAACCAGGAGCTGGCGGTCGCGGCTTCCCAGGCGCTGGCCGGTTTCCCGGTGCCGGCAGTCGTCGCCAGCCTGGCCACCGACGGCGTCGACGGCGCGAGCGACGCGGCCGGTGGCGTGGTCGACGACACGACGGTCGCCCGCGCCGCCGCCGCCGGCCTGGCACCCGCCGACGTCTTCCTGGCGGCGAGCGACACCCGCAACTTCCTGGGCCCGGTCGGCGACCTGATCCTCACCGGCCCGACGGGCACCAACGTCGTGGACCTGGTGGTGCTCCTCGCGGGTCGGCCGGCGCCGCGGCTATAATCGCCGGGTTCGTGCGCGGCGGGCGCGGATGCGGTCCCGCTGCACGCGAAGGGGGCGACCCGTGGGCGACGACCCGGTCGACGATCCCGTCGGGATCGCGGCGGAGGACGCGGGCGAGGCGCTGGGGGAGCCTGCGCTCAAGCTTCCGGCACCGTCGCCGGGGCTGCCACCCGACTCGCTCGAGCAGCGGGCCCGCGCGGCCGAGGACCGCCTGTCGGAGGTGACGGCCGCCTACCGCAAGCTCCGTGCCGAGAACGACGCCTTCCGCACCCGGCTCAGGCGCGACCTCGAGCGGCAGTCCGACCGCCGGCGCGAGCGCCTGGTGCTGCAGTTCATCGAGATCCTCGACAACCTCGACCGCGCCCTCGAGGCCGCCGAGCGCTCCTACGCGGGCAACCCGTTGATCGAGGGCCTCATCCTGGTGCGCACGCAGCTGCTGCAGATCCTCCAGCAGGAGGGCCTCGAGCGGGTCCCGGTGCTGGGTCTGCCCTACGACCCCGCCGTGTCGGAGGCGGTCGGCACCCAGCCCGTCCGCGACCGCGAGCGCGAGCACCTGGTCCTGGCGGAGATGCAGCGCGGCTATCGCCTGCACGGGCGCGTGGTGCGCGCCTCGCGGGTGGTGGTCGGCGCGTACCAGGAGGCGGCCGAGGAGCCGCAGCCGGACCGCTCCGAGCTGATCGGCGCCGACGAGGTCCGGGATCGTTCGACCCCGGACGCGGCCGAGCCGGTCACGGCGCGGCTGTTCGACCAGGCGGATCTCGACGAGATGCTCGGCGACGTGCCGCCCCGCAAGGGCGAGTGACCGCTCAGCGCGAGGCGCGGGCCACGGCCCCGACGCGGGTGCGCCAGTCGGCGAGCAGATCGCGCAGCGTCTGCTCCAGCGGGATCTCGGGCCGCCACCCCGTCGCCGCCTGCAGCCGCGAGGGATCGCCGACCTGCACCGCGACCTCGGCGGGCCGCAGCCGCCGCGGATCGACGCGCACCTCCACCCGCGCCGGCGAGGCCTGCAGCAGCAGGTCCAGAAGCTCGCCGATGCGACGCCCGCGGCCGGAGCAGACGTTGTAGACGGCGCCGCCCTCCCCTCTCTCGGCGAGCAGCCAGTAGGCGCGCACCACGTCGCGCACGTCCGTGAAGTCGCGCACCGCCTCCAGGTTGCCCACCTCGATCACCGGCGGGCGCAGCCCGGCCTCGATCTCCGCCACCTGGCGGGCGAACGAGCTCTCGGCGAAGGCCTCGCCGCGACCCGGGCCGGTGTGGTGGAAGGTGCGGGTCAGCACCACCCGCATGCCCCCGGCCGGGCCGTAGAGCAGCGCCAGCGCGCCCTGCGCCACCTTGCTGACCGCGTACGGCGAGGCGGGCCGCAGCGGAGCCGTCTCCCGCAGGGGCAGCTCGTCCGGCGCGGGCGGGCCGTACTCCTCGGCGCTGCCCACCACCAGCACCTCGGGTCGCAGCCGCAGCCGCCGGGCGGCGTCGAGCACGTGCACGATGCCCAGGACGTTGGTCCGCAGCGTCCCGCCGGGATCGAGCAGCGAGTGTCGCGGGCTCGACTGCCCGGCCAGGTGCAGGATGCGCTGGGGCCGCACCGCCTCGACCAGGGCGGCGGTCGCCGCCGGGTCGCAGAGGTCCACCTCCAGCGCCGTCATCCCCACACCGCTGCCCCAGGTGATGCCGCCCTGCGGCAGGACGGCGCCGAACACCTCGACCCCCGGCTGCTCCCGCGCCAGCCAGGCGACGACGTGCCCGCCCACGAACCCCCCGGCCCCCGTGAGCAGCAGCCTCAACGGTAGCCGCCGAGGCCCTGCCGGCTGCTGTCGGAGCCGAGGAAGTTGCCCATGGAGCCGATGTTCGCCAGCTCGATGTTGAAGTGCCAGCGGCTGTCGACGACGGTGTTCCAGTTGTAGCGGATGTACTCGACCTTGATGCCGCAGCACTGCAGGCCGTAGCGGACCTGGCCCCGCAGGTTGTAGAGGATGTCGCGCACCAGGTCGTAGTCGACGCCGCCCTCGAGCTCCAGGCGTCGCGGCAGCACGTCCACGCTGGTGGTGGCGCGGACGGTGTGGCTGCCCACCGTCCGCTGGGTGGGGTCGACGGAGGTGCGCAGCGAGCGCGACCAGCCGGCGGAGAAGGCGACCCGGCCGGTGTTGATGGTGGCGTTGCCGCTCATCCTCTGCAGCTGCTGGAAGTTGACGTTGTACTCCAGCGTGTAGTCGAAGGAGTACTCGGCGGTCGGCCGCAGGCGCATGCGCGAGGAGAGAGGCGAGAGGTGGGCGGGAGTGTTGCCGGGACCGAAGCTGCTGGAGGCGTAGTTGGGGTCGAAGTTGTTCTGCGCCTCGTTGATCTTCACGTAGTAGGTCTGCATCAGGCGCCACTCGAAGAAGGTCCAGGCGGCGGTGCGGTCGCCGCGGCCCGTCGGCCGCTTGGCGAAGATGCGCTGCACCAGCGCGTACTGCACCTCGTCGGTGCCGTACATGTAGTCGATGGAGTCGAACTTGGGGATGGCGTTGGCGTCCTCCACCCGGGTGCGATAGCGCCAGGTGATCTCGGGCCCGATGGTGTGCTTCCAGCGCTTGGAGTAGCCGAGGTCCGGGGTGTCGAACACCTTCTGGAACGTCGGCCCCCGGATGTCGATCGAGGTCTCGAAGAAGCTGCGGTTGAGAGGCGGCCCCACGATGGCGGCCTGCTGCTTGGGGTTGCCGCTATCGTCGAGGATCGGGTTGCCCTCCTCGTCCACGGCCGTCACGAAGCCGTTGGTCGAGCCGTAGCGGGTGAAGCGGTAGCTCACCGACGGGTTGACGTCGAGGAAGGTGAGGTTGAAGGGCCGCGACAGGGTCGGGCTGAGGTCGAACCGCCACCAGTTGTCGACGTGGCTCAGGTCGCCGTAGCGGATGTGGTCGGCGGTCGAGTCCATGCCGAACACGATCCCGCCCCAGCCGACCTGGCGGGGGAAGCGACGGAGGGAGAAGCCGGGGAGGTGGCCGTTGATCCGCTGGTAGGTGTCGCCGTAGTAGGTGTTGGTGTCGTCGGTGTAGGCGGTCAGCACCGCCAGCTTGAGGTCCTTCTCCAGGCTCACCGAGTAGCGCTGGGTGCGGGTGGTGGCCAGGTTGAAGTTGTCCTGGAAGCGCTGGCGGAACTGCAGGTCGCTGTACTTGCGCAGGTTCAGAGCCACCCGGATCTTCCCGGGCGCCATCTGCAGGGCGTTCCAGTCGATGTCGTAGTCGTTCACCGCGGGGCTGCCCGGGGTGATCACCTCGCCGGTGGTGGGGTCGACGACCGCGGGGGTGCTGTTCAGCCGGAAGACGTAGGTGCGGAAGACACCGCGCGAGGGCGAGTCCGAGGCATAGCGCAGCTCGTGGCCGAAGCCGAAGCCCGACTTGGTGTAGGCGTCGAAGTAGAAGGTCTGGTCGGCGCTACGGCCCATGGCCCAGAAGAAGCCGGTGCCCATGCCGAAGCCGCGCCAGGTGGAGTGGCTGAAGTGCGGGAACAGGAAGCCGGTGGAGCGGCCGTTCTTCTCGATCGGGTAGGCGATCCACGGCGTGTAGAAGGACGGGACCCCCTTCACCCAGAAGACGGCGTTCCTGGCGATGATCTTGTCGTCGACCTCGATGGTGGCGCTCGTGCTGCTGATCTTCCAGCGCGGGTTCGGCTGCTCGCAGGCGGTGAAGCGGCCGCCCTCGACCAGGTAGGTCCTGTCGTCCTTGCGGGTGACGCGACGGCCCTCCACGAACACCCCCGGCTCCACGAAGCCGACCGCGTTGGTGAGGAAGCCCTTCCCGGTGTCGTCCATCTCCAGGTGGTCGCCCGAGAGGCGCTCGTCGCCCCTGATGAAGACCACGTTGCCGTCGGCCACCATCCGCCGCTTGACGCTGCCGTCCTCCTGCTTTTCCTCGTAGACGTCGGCCTTGTCGGCCAGCACGCGCATGCCGGTGAGTCGCAGGTCGACCATGCCGCGCGCCTCGATGTGGCCCTTGTCGCGCTGCTCGTAGGACTCGGCCTTCACCCGCATCTCGCCCTCGGGGATCGCCTCCTCGCCCTCCGGGCCCGTACGTTTCTTGCCCTTGTCCCGAGCCTGCTCGGTCGGTGCCTGCTGCCCTTCAGCGGAGGATGAGGTTCCCGTCTGACCGGGTGTCGCCGCGCCTGGCGTCGCCGGCGCCGGGTTGCGCCTGCCCTGCCCACGCGCCGGCGCCGCCGCCAGCAGCGCCACCGCGACGATCAGCAGCAGGGAGGAGAGGGGCCGCGACACGCGCGCAACCGCCCTTCGCGCCTAGAGGGCCGCCATGCCCATGACGTGGAACCCGCCGTCCACGTGGATCACCTCCCCGGTGACGCCGCGCGACAGGGGCGAGATCAGGAAGAGGGCGGCGTCGCCGACCTCGTCCTGGTCCGTGTTGCGGCGCAGCGGGGCGTGGGTCCGGTGGTACTCGAGCATCTTGGAGAGACCGTGGACGCCCGAGGCGGCGAGCGTCTTGATGGGCCCGGCGGAGACGGCGTTGACCCTGATCCCCTTCGGCCCCAGATCCGCAGCCAGGTAGCGCACCGACATCTCGAGAGCGGCCTTGGCCACGCCCATCACGTTGTAGTGCGGCACCACGCGCTCGCCGCCCAGGTAGCTGAGGGTGACGATGCTGCCGCCGTCCGCCATCAGCGGCGCCGTCTCGCGGGCGAGCGCGGTGAGCGAGTAGGAGGAGATCTCCTGGGCGACACGGTACCCCTCGCGCGAGGTGTTGACGAACTCGCCGTCCAGCTCCTCGCGCAGCGCGTAGGCCACGGCGTGCACCACGAAGTCGAGCCTGCCGAACTCCCGGCGCACCGACTCCGCCAGCGCCCGCAGGTCCTCGTCGCGGGAGACGTCGCAGGGCAGCAGCAGCGGGTCGCGCAGCTGCTGCGCCAGCTCCCGCACGTTCTCCTGCAGCCGCTCGCCCTGGTAGGTGACGGCGAGCCTGGCCCCCTCGCGCTGCGCGGCCCGGGCGATGCCCCAGGCGATCGAGCGCTTGTTGGCGATCCCCAGCACCAGGCCGTGCCTGCCCTCGAGAAGCATGCCCCCTCCGCTCGCCCGTTGAGGTCGGGGCACTATAACATCAGCCTCCTGTGCGACCGGTAGTCGCGGAGTGTAGAAGATGGTGACGGCCTGGCCCATCCGCTTCGAGGACGTCCTCTCCGCCCGCGAGCGGACCCTTCCCCACCTGCCGCCGACGCCCCTGCGCGGCTACCCGGCCCTGGACGCGGCCGTCGGCCAGGGCCTGCGCGTGCTCGTCAAGCACGAGAACTTCCAGCCCACCGGCGCCTTCAAGGTCCGCAACGCCCTGTCCGCCCTGACCGCGCTCGGCCCCGCCGAGCGCCGGCGCGGCGTGGTGGCCGCCACCCGCGGCAACCACGGCCTGGGCCTGGCCTGGGCGGGCGCGCGGCTGGGGATCCCGGTGACCGTGTGCGTGCCGCTGGGCAACAACCCGGAGAAGAACGCGGCGGTGCGCGGCCTGGGGGCACGCCTGGTCGAGGAGGGTCGCGACTACGACGAGAGCGTGAAGGCGGCCGAGCGGCTGACGGCGGGGGAGGGCCTGCACCTCGTCCACTCGACCAACGACGCAGCCGTCGTCGCCGGGGCCGGCACCCTCGCCCTGGAGATGCTCGAGCAGGCGCCCCAGCTCGAGGCGCTGGTGCTGGCGGTGGGCGGCGGCTCGCAGGCGGTCGGCGCGCTCACGGTCCTCCGCGGCCGGGAAGCGGCGGTGCCGGTCTACGCGGTTCAGGCGAAGGGCGCCTCGGCCATCCACGACGCCTGGCACCTCGGACGGCCGGTCTCGAAGCCCTCCGCGGACACCATCGCGGACGGCCTCGCCACCCGCAACACCTACCCCTTCACCTTCGGCGCCCTGCGCGAGGGGCTGGCCGGCTTCGTCACCGTCACCGACGCGCAGATCGCCGAGGCGGTGCGCCTCGTCCTCTCCACCACCCACACCCTGGTCGAGGGGGCGGGTGCCGCCGGGCTGGCGGGTCTGCTGGCCCTGCGCGAGACCCTGGCCGGCGGGACGGTGGGGATCGTCCTCTCCGGCGCGAACATCGACCAGGCCTTGCTCAAACGGATCCTCGACGGCGAGATCTGAACGGCCGTCCTCGGGGCGAGGTGGAGAACGAGGAAGCCGGGGGCGGGACATCAAAGCCGACGGCCTTGCCGGGCTTCCATGTTCTGGGGGATTCCATCCCCCAGACCCCCTGGGCTGCTTTCGGCTGAGACCTAGTCGGCCACCAGGTCCTCGGCCTTCAGCCCGCGGGCGGCGAGGATGCGCTCGATCACCTCGCCCACCACGTTGTTCGGCGTCGACGCCCCGGCGGTGAGGCCGACGGTCACCGGTCCCTGCGGCAGCCAGCAGGCGGTCGTGGTCTCCTGCTGCGAGCCGACCGGCCGGTGGCGGATGGTACGGGCGCCGTCGATGCGGTCGGCGCCGCTGATGTGGTAGGTGGGCAGCCGCTCCGCGCACAGGCGGGTCAGCGCCTGGGTGTTGCTGCTGTTGTAGCCACCGATCACCACCATCAGCGACAGCCCGCCTTCCTGGAGCATGGCCAGCACCGCGTCCTGGCGGTCCTGGGTCGCCGAGCAGATGGTGTCGAAGGAGCGGAAGCGGCCGTCGAGCTCCGCCTCCCCCCACCGCGCCAGCATGGCGGCACGCAGCATCCGCTCGATCTGCAGGCTCTCGGCCATCAGCATGGTGGTCTGGTTGGCCAGTCCGATCCGCTGCAGGTCCTGCTCGGGGTCGAAGCCGGGGCTGGCCGTCTCGCGAAAGCGCGCGAGCAGCGCCGCCTGCGGCAGCTCGCCGCGGATGAAGCCGCAGACCAGCTCGGCCTCGTCCTTGTCCCGCACGCACAGGTAGCGGCCGCCAGGGAAGGCCGCCGCCTGCGAGGCGGTGGCCTTGGTCTCCTCGTGGTAGTGCTTGCCGTGGATGACGGCGGTGAAGCCGTCGCGGGCGTAGCGCTGGACGTTCTTCCACACGTTGAGCACGCTGCCGCAGGTGGTGTCCACGAGGACGCAGCCCTTGTCGCGCAGCGTCCTCATCTCCGCGACGGACACGCCGAAGGCGGGGAGGATCACCACGTCGGCCGAGTCCACGCCGGCGTAGCGCTCCTCGGGGCCGGGTCGGTCGGGCAGGATGCGGATGCCGAGCCCCTCGATGCGGCCGTTCACCTCGGGGTTGTGGATGATCTCGCCGGAGAGGAAGATGCGCCGGTCCGGGAAGCGCTCGCGCGCCTCGTAGGCGTACTCGACCGCGCGGTCGACGCCGTAGCAGAACCCGAACTCGCGGGCGAGCTTGACCCGCACCTCGCCCGCGCGGGCCGCGTAGCCCTTCTCCTTCAGCCGGTCGACCACCGAGGAGTGGTAGCTGGCCACGAGCATCGGGCGCACCGCGGCCTTGAGGTTGAAGCCCTTCTGGTAGTAGGTCGACTCGCTCCCGCCCATGGACGAAATGTCAGCATAACCCAGATCCGCCGGCGGAGCGGGTGTAATGTTGAGGCGGATGAAGCGCGCGCTGGTGGTGGAGGACGACCCCGACATCGTGGAGCTGATCCGCCACTACCTGGTCGCCGAGGGCTTCTTCGTGGACACGGTGGACGAGGGCCAGCGCGCCCTCGAGCGCCTGCGGGGCGGCGCGTTCCACGCCGTCGTCCTCGACCTGCAGCTGCCCGGGCTCGACGGGCTCAGCGTTTGCGCCGAGATCCGGCGCGACCCGAGGCTGCGGGCGCTGCCGGTGATCATGCTGACGGCGCGCGGCGACGAGTCCGACCGCATCGTGGGTTTGGAGGTCGGGGCGGACGACTACGTGGTGAAGCCGTTCAGCCCGAAAGAGCTGATGGCTCGGCTGCGGGCCGTGCTGCGCCGGCTCGACCGCGCCGAGCAGGAGGCGGAGCGTCCACTGGTGAGCGGTGGGCTGGAGCTCGACCGCGCCCGGCACACGGCCTCGTGGGAAGGCCGGCCCGTCCACCTCACGGCGAAGGAGTTCGGCCTGCTCACGGCGCTGGCGGAGGCGCACGGAAGGGTGCTCAGCCGCGAGGCGCTGCTGGAGCGGGTCTGGGGCTACTCCTACTCCGAGGGGACGAGGACCGTGGACGTCCACGTCCGGCGCGTCCGGGAGAAGCTGCCCGGCCTGGCCGACCGCCTCATCACCGTCAAATCCCTGGGGTATCGTCTGGTGCCGGAGGCTGGATGAGGAGGCACCTTTCCCTGCGCGGGCGGATGGTGGCCACGGCCGTGGTGGCAGCGGGGCTGGCGCTGGGCGTGCTGCTGCTGGTGACGGGACCCAGCCTGGAGACACGGGCCCGCCACGACGCCGAGGCCACGCTGCTGGCTGAGGCGCGGCTGATGGCCCGGGTGGTCGAGGACTCGCTGGCCCGCGGGATCGGCCCCGACGCGCTCGACCCGGTGGTGGACGACGCCGCCCGTGAGGTGAACGCGCGGGTGACCATCGTCGCCCCGGACGGCCGCGTGCTCGCGGACTCGGCCCTCTCGGGCGAGGCCCTCCTGGCGATGGAGAACCACGGACAGCGGCCGGAGGTCAAGGCGGCGCTCGCGGGGCAGGCGACGAGCATCCTGCGCCACAGCGCCACCGTGGGCGCGGACCTGCTCTACGCCGCCGTCCCCGTGCGATCTACCGGCCGCGTCGTCGGCGTTGCGCGCGTCTCTCGCGGCATCGACGCCATCACCGACCAGGGCCGCCAACTGTGGTGGTCGGCGGCGCTGGCCCTGGCGCTCGCGCTCCTGGCCACGGCTCTGCTCTCGCTCTTGCTGTCGGCCTCCCTGGGGCGGACACTGAACGAGCTGATGGACGGGGCCCGGCGCCTGGCGCAAGGCGACCTCTCCGCCCGGCTGCCGGCGCGCCGCGACGATGAGCTGGGGGAGCTGGCCCACATCCTCAGCCACTCCGCGGCGCAGCTGCAGCAGCAGCTCGCCGAGATCGCCCGTGACCGGGGCCGGACCGAAGCGGTCCTCTCGGCGCTGGAGGACGGCGTGCTGGCCGTCGACCACCGGGGAGTGGTGGTGCTCGCCAACGCCCGCCTGGCGGGCGCGCTGCCGCTGACCCAGCCCATCGGCCGCCACTACCTGGAGGTGGTCCGCCAGCGCGAGGTGGGCGAGCTGGTGGAGAGGGTGCTGCGGACCGGCGAGCGCGCCACCGCGGAGGTGGAGCTGCTCAACGTCGGCCGCGTCTTCACCATCACCGCCCTGCCCTTCCCCGGCGCGGAGGGCACGCCGCACGGGGCGGTGCTCACCTTCAACGACGCCACCGAGAGGCGGCGAGTCGAGCGCATGCGCCGCGACTTCGTGGCCAACGCCTCCCACGAGCTGCGCACGCCGCTCACCTCCATCAGGGGTTTCGTGGAGGCGCTGGAGGACGACGCCGTCGACGACCCGGAGAAGGCGCGCCGCTTTCTGGGCAAGATCCGCGTCCACGCCGAGCGCATGACCACCCTGGTTCAGGACCTGCTGGAGCTGAGCCGGCTGGACTCCGGCACTCGCGAACCCGACTGGGAGGAGGTCAATCCGGCCGCCGTGGCCGTGGAGGTGATCGGCACTTTCGCGGCACCGGCCGCGGCCAAGCAGATCGCACTGCGCCATGTCGACCGCTGCGCGGCGACGGTGCTGACCGACCGCGACCGGTTGCGCCGGATCCTGGAGAACCTGGTCGACAACGCGGTCAAGTACACGCCGGCGGGAGGCCACGTGGAGCTCGCCACCTCCCCCGGCGACGAGGGCGCGGTGCGGATCGAGGTGACTGACGACGGCCCCGGCATCGCCGCCGAACACCTGGACCGGGTGTTCGAGCGCTTCTACCGCGTGGACAAGGCGCGCAGCCGCGAGCTGGGCGGCACCGGCTTGGGCCTGTCGATCGTGCGCCACCTGGCGGACAGCGTGGGCGCCGCCGTGACCGTGGCCAGCACCCCCGCGCGCGGCGCCTGCTTCAGGGTGACGCTGCCCGCGCGTCCGGCGGCCGCGGAGGCAACGGTCGACAGCGAGTAGCCCCGCGGTGCGCGGCGGCACGGTCGGCGGAGCGACGGCGATGAGGATCACCACCCTCCTGGGCAGCCCGCGACGGGCCGGGAACACGGCCCACATCTTGGCGGCCTTCGAGCAACGTGCCTCGCGAGCGCACGAGGTGTGCCGGATCAACGTCGTGGACGAGCACATCGAGGGCTGCCGCGGGTGCGACGCGTGCCAGGAGGTCCTAGACGCGCCGGGCTGCCGGAGAAGGGACGACGCAGAGGCGGTCTTCGCCCGTATCCTCGCCTCGGACGCGGTCGTGTACGCCACCCCTGTGTACGTCTGGGACTTCACGGCCCAGATGAAGGCTCTGATGGACCGCCACTACTGCCTGGTCAAGTGGCGGGGGCGCGAGCAGCCGAAGCACCTGCTGCGCGACAAGAAGACGATGCTGCTGGCCACCTGTGGCGGCGACGCCCGGAGCAACGCCGACCTCCTCGAGGAGATCTTCAGGAGGGAGATGCGCTACCTGCGATGTCGGGTCGTTGGGACCTACGTCGTGCCCTGGTGCGCGTTGCCGGCAGAACTCGGTGAACAACCGGCGGTGGTCGCTGAGAGGATGCTCGGCGATCTCGAGGGCTCCTCGGGGCCCCGGCGCGCCTGAACCGGTCACACTGAGAGGAAGGACTTGCAGCGTGCCCTCGCTGCGTCCTCCCCTGTCTCCTGGGCACTGAGCACTCCGGGGGTACCGGCTGTCGTATCGATCATGGCTGCGTTGCGGGCGGGGCTGCGCTGGACGAGTCAATGACCGTGGACGAACCGGCTTATCTGGGGCGGGCGTCAGCTACCCTCGGAAGCTCGACATGCGCATGATCGTCGAGCACCCACGCCTCACGAAGGTGCTGGCGGCCCTACTGCTGGTCCTGGCGTGAGCGATCCGAGGACGGCCCGAGCCAGACTAAGCGTAGCGGCCCTCGATGTACTCCGCGGTCCGCGGGTCGCGCGGGTTCAGGAACAGGTCCTCGGTGCGGGCGTGCTCCACCACCTCGCCCAGCAGCATGAAGCAGCACTCGTCGCTGGCGCGGCGGGCCTGCGCCATGTTGTGGGTGACGATGACGATGGTGTAGCGGCCGCGCAGGTCGAACATCAGCTCCTCGATGGCGCGGGTACCCTCCACGTCGAGCGCGGAGGCCGGCTCGTCCATCAGTATCACCTCGGGCTTGAGCGGCAGCAGCCGGGCCAGGGAGAGCTTCTGCTGCTGCTCGAGCAGCAGCGTGGTCGCTTTCGCCTGCAGGCGGTCCTTGAGGTCCTTCCACAGCCCCACCTCGGTGAGCGCCCCCTCGACGGCCTCGTCGAGCAGGGCCCGCTTCTGCTCGGAGCGGGGTGTGTGCAGCCGCAGACCGAAGACCACGTTCTCGTACACCGAAAGCGGCAGCGGGTTCGGACGCTGGAAGACCATGCCCACGGCCTTGCGCAGCTCGACCAGCGAGACCTCGGGCTGGTAGATGTCCTCGCCCAGCACCCGCACCTCGCCGGTGGTGCGCACGTTGCCATAGCGCTCGTTGACCCGATTGAAGCAGCGCAGCAGGGTCGACTTGCCGCAGCCGCTGGGACCGATCAACGAGGTGATGATCCCGTGCTTCGCTTGGAGGGTGACGTCCTTCAGCGCCTGGAAGCTGCCGTACCAGAGGTTCAGCCCCCGGGTCTCGACGGCGCTCGCCTCGGCCGGGCTCATCCGAAGACCCCGCTGATGTAGTCGCGCGTCTTCTGGCTGCGGGCGGCGCCGGAGAAGACGGTCTCCGTGCCGCCCACCTCGACCACCTCGCCGTCCAGCAGGAACAGCGTCCGGTCGGAGAGCCTGCGCGCCTGCTGGGTCAGGTTGGTCACCAGCAAGATCGTCATCTCCCGGCGCAGCTCCTTCAGCACGTCCTCGATCCGCATGGTGGTCACGGGGTCGATCGCGATCGAGAACTCGTCCAGGCACAGGATCTCCGGTTGGTGCGAAAGCGCCCGGGCTATGGTGAGCCGCTGCTGTTGCCCGCCGGAGAGGGCGGTGCCCAGCCCGTCCAGGCGGTCCTTCACCTCGTCCCACAGCGCCGCCTGCCGCAGGCAGCGCTCGACGATCTCGTCCAGCTCTGCCTTCCGGCGCAGCCCGGCGCTGCGGGGGGCGAAAGCGACGTTGTCGTAGATGCTGAGCGGCAGGCCGACCGGCAGCGGGGCGACCATCCCGATCTTGCGACGCAGTGCGAACACGTCGCGCACCCGCCGCACGTCCTCGCCGTCGACCAGGATGCTCCCGGAGACGTGCGCGTCGGGGACGAAATCGATGGTCCGGTTGAGACACCGCAGGAGCGAGCTCTTCCCGGACTGGGCAGGGCCGATCACCGCCAGGATCTCGTTGCGCAGCACCTCGAAGGAGAGAGCGTGCAGGATCTCCCGCGAGTCGTAGGCGAGCCGTAGCTCGCGCACCTGGACGTGCACGTCGCCCCCGGTGCTCACCATCGCTTGCGTCCCCGCATCCAGGCGCGCACGGCGATGGCGCTGGCGTTGACCAGCAGGACCGAACCCAGCAACACCACCGCGGTGGCGTAGGGCAGCGCCTCCCGCACGTTCGGCACCTGCGTCGCCAGCGTGTACAGGTGCATCGACAAGGCCATGCACTGCTCGTGCAGCCCGTAGGGGAAGAGCTGCCCCGGGGCCACGGCCTTGAAGAAGACGGCGCCGGTGAACATCACCGGTGCGGTCTCGCCGGCGGCGCGGCTCACCTGCAGGATGACGCCGGTGAGGATGCCGCTGATCGAGTTGGGCAGCACCACCGCTCGGATGGTCTGCCAGCGGGTGGCGCCGACGTTCCAGCAGGCCTCGCGGAAGGACATCGGCACCGCCGCCAGCGCCTCGCGGGTGCTGGCGATGATCACGGGCAGCGTCATCACCGCCAGGGTCAGTGAAGCCGCCAGGATCGAGTAGCCGAATCGGGCGGCGTAGACGAAGGCCCCCAGCCCGAAGAGAGCGTGCACGATCGAGGGCACGCCGGCGAGGTTGATGACCGCCAGCTGCACCGCCCGGTTCAGCCAGTTGTCCTTCGCGTACTCGTTGAGGTAGACGGCCGCCAGCACCCCGACCGGGGCGGCCATGGCCAGCGAGATGCCGACCAGGTAAAGGGTGCCGACCAGGGCAGGCCAGATGCCGCCCGTGGTCATGCCGCGGTGCGGCACGTCCACGATGAATTGCCAGCTCAGCACCGGCGCGGCGCGCCAGGCGAGGTAGACGACGATCGCGACCAGAGGCAGCACCATGGCAGCCGCCATGGCACCGAAGACGGCGTGGGCCAGCCCCTCGGCGCGCTCCTTCCGGCAGACGAGGGGCGTCCGCAGGAACCGCCGCCCCGGGGCCCTAGCCGCGGTGGCCATCGTCTAGGCCCGCCGCCGGCCGCCGCGGACCACCAGGTCCGCGGTCAGGTTGACGGCGAAGGTGATGAGAAACAGCAGCAGGCCGGTCAGGAAGAGCACCCGGTAGTGGTCCGAGCCCGCAGGCGCCTCGCCCAGCTCGGCGGCGATGTTGGCGGTGAGCGTACGGACCGAGTCGAGGATGCTGTGGGGGATGTGGACCGCGTGGCCGGTCGCCATCAGCACCGCCATGGTCTCGCCCACCGCCCGGGCCACTCCCAGCAGCACGGCGGCGAGCAGCCCGTTGCGTGCCGCCGGCAGCAGCACGCGGTAGACGAGCTGCCAACGGGTGGCGCCCAGGGCAAGCCCCGCCTCGCGGTAGGAGTCGGGGACCGCCTTGAGCGCGTCCTCGCCGATGGAGACGATGACCGGCACCGCCATCAGCGCCAGGATGACGCCGCCGTTGAGCATGTTGACGCCGACCGGCGCGCCGGTCAGCCGGACGATCAGCTTGCTCATCACCGTCAGCCCGACGAAGCCCCAAACCACGCTGGGGATGGCGGCGAGCAGCTCGATGACCACCTTGAGCGTCTCCCGCACCCGGGGCCTGCAGAACTCCGAGAGGTAGATGGCCGCTCCCAGCCCGAACGGCACTGCGATCGCCATGGCCAGCGCGGTCACGCTGAACGTGCCCACGGTCAGGGCGAAGGTCCCGTAGCGCACGTTGGAGGCCGAGGTCGGGTACCACTGCTGGCTGAAGAGGAACTCCGTCAGGCTAAAGTCGTCCCGGGCCAGCACCGGGGCCGCCTCGCGGAACACGAAGAAGAAGATGGCCGCCACGAATAGGATGGCGCTGATGCCGGCGACACGGATGAGCGTCTCCAGGGCGCTCTCGGCCACCCGCGCCCACCGCGGCCGCTCGAGGCGCGCGGCGGGCTGGAGCACCGGCAGGGGCGTCTGGGGCTTCGGGGGGGCTTCGGCGATCATGGTCCCGGTGGCAGCCCCGCCTGGCGGGGCCCGCGGATCTTACCGTCTCGCGGACGGCGTGTCAGCGCTTGCGCTGCTCGGCGGGAAGCGGCACGTAGCCGCTGTCCTCGACAATCTTCTGGCCGGCATCGGAGAGGATCCAGTCGATGTACTTCTTCACCTCGCCCTGCGGGTCGCCCAGCGTGTAGAGGTAGAGCGGGCGGGCGAGGGGATAGCTCTTGTTGGTGACGTTGACGGCCGAAGGCGCGACCGGCGGCGAGCCGGCAGCGGCCAGCGGCAGCTCCTTGACCGCGGGGGTGGCGTAGCCCATCCCGCTGTAGCCGATGGCGGTCGGGGTCGACGAGACCAGCTCGACCACCTCCTTGGAGCCGTTGAGGTCACGGGAGCCCAGCTTGAAATCCCGGTTCTTCAGCACGTGCTCGCGGATGAACTCGTAGGTGCCCGAGCTCGACTGCCGGCTCACGCGTACGATGGTGTCGTCCGACACCCCGGGGATCTTCACTCCGAGGTCCGACCAGCGGTTGAGCCTGCCGCCCTCGGCGTAGATCTCGGCCAGCTGCTCGAGCGTGACCTGGCCGAGCGGGTTCTGCTTGTTGACGTAGATGGCGAGCGCGTCGTGGCCGACGGTGAAGCCCGTGGGCTTCTTGCCGGTGTTCTTCTGGGCCTGCTCCAGCTCGCTCGGCTTGATGTCACGGCTGGCGTTGGCGATGTCGATGGCGCCCTTCACCAAGGCGGCCAGCCCCACTCCCGAGCCCCCGCCGGAGACCTCGACCTCGACGCTCGGGGCCACCTTGCGGTACTCCTCCGCCCAGACCTGGGCCACGTTCACCATGGTGTCCGAGCCCTTGTCCTGGATGACCGTCCTCGTCGCGCCACCCTTCGCCGCCCCGCCCTGTCCGCCGCAGCCAGCGAGGGCGAGGGGACCGCATAGCAGCGAGAGGAACAGCAGCCGGCGGCTGGCTGCGGAGCGGCGCGACTCGGTCATACGAGATCTCCTCCTCGTCTGGCGGTGACGCGCACGCCGAGCACCGCCTCCACCAGGTCGCGGACGTGACGAGACAGGAACTCGTAGGTCGCCTCGTAGGCGGCCAGGACGGTCTCGGGGGTCCCCTGCACCTGGGACGGGTCCTCGATGCTCCAGTCGACGTAGACCATCTTGCGCGGGCTGCGCGGAAACGCCTGCTGGGCCTGGCGCGCCAGGCCGACCGTCACCTGATAGTGATCGAGGTTCGGCACCTGGTAGATGGCCTTGGGCACCAGGTGGGCGGTGTCCAAGCCCTTGTCCTTGAGGAAGCCCAGCGTTCGCGGAGAGATCGGCTGGGGATCGATGCCGGCGCTGGAGAAGACGAACCGCGACTGGTTGAGCGACTGCGCGAGGGCCTCGGCCATCTGGCTGCGGCAGGCGTTGTGCTCGCCGACGAAGAGCACCCGGAAGGTCTCCGACCCGGGGTGCTTGGCGTACTCGCCGGTGCACATGTAGATCGTCTCCATCGAGACGTTGCGGGCCTGGTCGGCGACCCGCTCGAAGCGGCGGCCGATGGTGACCAGCGGCTCCACCGTCTCCGGCTGGATCGTCTGGTCGCGAAGCGCCTCGATGATCTCCCCGTTCAGCTTGCCGAGCTGGGCGTCGACGGCCGGCTCGGCCAGGATCACGTTGCGAGCCATCGTGGGGTCCTGCCGCACGAACGCCTGCACCGAGTCGTGGACCAGCGGCACCGCCATGTCCGCCATCTCCACGATGCGGTCGAGCAGCGCCTGGGCGGGGGGCGACAGCTCGCTGAGCAGCAGCAGGTGACGGGCGACGCTCTCGGCGTAGTCTCCCACCCGCTCCAGCTCGAGGTTGATCTTGATGGCGCTGTAGGCCAGCCGCAGGTGGACGCCGGCCGGCTGCTGGCGCACCAGGAACTCGAGGCACAGGCGGTCGATCGCCTTCTCCTTCTCGTCGATGTACTGGTCGCGCAGGATGACGGCGTAGGCGAGCTGCCGGTTGCGGTCGACCAGCGCCCTCACGCAGTCGCGCAACGCCCGCTCGGCGAGCGCAGCCATCTCCAGGATCTGCTGCCGGATCTGCTCGATGTCGCGCTCGAGCGACTGTTCCAGACGCGTGGGCATGGACGCCGCAGCGAACACTAGCGGCAGGTCACAGGAATGTCAACGAAACGCCACGCCGCCGTCACCCGAGACGGTGCGTGGCAGCCTGGGGCCGGTGCTACTTGGTGAAGCGGTAGCCGACGCCCACGATCGTCTCCACGTGGTGCCGCGCCGGTCCGAGCTTCTGGCGGAGCCGGCGGATGTGGGCGTCGATGCTGCGGACGTCGATCTCGGCGTCCCAGCCCCAGATCCGCTCCAGCAGCCGCTCCCGGGTCACCACCCGGCCCGGCCGCTCCACCATGTGGCGGAACAGCTCGAACTCCTTGTGGGTGAGCCGCAGCTCCTCGCCCCGATAGCGCACCACGTAGGCGTCGAACTCGATCTCCCAGTTCTCGTCGCGGTAACCCGCCTGCGGGAGGGCGCCGGCCTCCGCCCTTCGCAGCGCCGCCTTGGCCCGGGCCGCCAGCTCCTTCATGCTGAAGGGCTTCACCACGTAGTCGTCGGCCCCCATCTCCAGGCCCAGCACGCGGTCGATCTCTTCCGCACGGGCCGAGACGATGATGATGGGCAGCCGCGCAGTGGCGCTCTCCCGCCGGATGAGCCGGCAGACCTCGAGGCCGTCCATCCCCGGCAGGTTGAGGTCGAGCAGCACCAGGTCGGTGCCCCGGCGGACGGCGTCCAGCCCTTCCTCGCCGGTTCGCGCGATGCGCACCTGCAGGCCCGCCTTCTCCAGCTGGAAGGCCATGGCCTCGGCGATGTCGGGCTCATCCTCGATCAGCACCACCCGGCGGCGGCCGGCCGCCGCCGTCGGCTCCCCCCGCTCCACCTCGCCCTGGGCCCTCATCGACCGGTCCGGTCCTCGGCGTGGTGGCGGACGTCCTTGGCCTCGGTGATGAAGATGACGTCCTCGGCGATGTTGGTGGCGTGGTCTCCGATGCGCTCCAGGTTGCGGCTGATCAGGATCACCGAGAGCGCCCGCGCGATGGTGCCGGGGTCCTCCATCATGTAGAGGAGCAACTCGCGGAAGATCTGGTCCTTGAGGTCGTCCACCTCGTCGTCGCGGCGCAGCACGTCGCGGGCCAGCGCCGCGTCCTTGCGCACAAAAGCGTCCAGGGCGTCGCGGATCATCTTCTCCGCCAGCGCCGCCATGCGCGGGATGTCGATCAGCGGCTTGAGCGGCGGCTGCGGGATGAGGGTGAGCGCGCCCTCGGCGATGTTGACCGCCTGGTCCCCGATCCGCTCCAGGTCGGCGTTGATCTTCATGGCGGAGGTGATCAGCCTCAAGTCGGAGGCCAACGGGGTCTGGGTGGCCAGCAGGCGCAGGCTGCGCTCGTCGATCGCCATCTGCAGCTCGTTGATCTCGGCGTCGCCGGCGATGACGCGCGCCGCGTCCTCCTCGCGCCGGTGCACCAGGGCCTGCACCGCGCTGTGCACGCGCTCCTCCACCAGTCCGCCCATGATGAGCAGCTGGTTGCGCAGCGTCTGCAGCTCGGCCTCGAAGTGATGCCTTTCCATCGTCCTCTCGCGTCCTCGCGTCGCGGGTGCCCGCCAGGCGGGTCCGGACGGCTGTCTAGCCGAAACGCCCGGTGATGTAGTCCTCCGTCAGCTTCTCCCGCGGCGCAGTGAAGAGGTCGGCGGTGCTGCCGAACTCGACCAGCTTTCCCAGCCAGAAGAAGGCGGTGTAGTCGGAGACCCGCGCCGCCTGCTGCAGGTTGTGGGTCACGGTGACGATCGTGTAGCGCTCCTTCAGCTCGTAGATCAGCTCCTCGATCTTGAGGGTGGCGATGGGGTCGAGCGCGGAGCAGGGCTCGTCCATCAGGATGATCTCCGGCTCCACCGCGATCGCCCGGGCGATGCACAGCCGCTGCATCTGGCCGCCCGACAGCCCCAGCCCGCTTTCCTGCAGGCGGTCCTTCACCTCGTCCCACAGGGCGGCGCCGCGCAGGCTGCGCTCGGCGGCCTCGTCCAGGGTGGCGCGATCGTCGACGCCGGCGATGCGCAGGCCGTAGACCACGTTCTCGTAGATCGACTTGGGGAAGGGGTTCGACTTCTGGAACACCATGCCGATCCGCCGGCGGACCTCGATCACGTCCGTGGTGTGGGCGTTGATGTCGAGGCCCTTCACCCGGATCTCCCCCCACACCCGCACGCTGTCGATGAGGTCGTTCATCCGGTTGAAGCAGCGCAGCAGCGTGGACTTGCCGCAGCCGGAGGGCCCGATGAAGGCGGTGGCGCGGCGGGGAGCGATCTCCAGGGAGATGTCGTGCAGCACGTGGTTCTCGCCGTAGGCGAGGTTCACGCCGCTGCAGACGATGTCGGGTGGTCCTGCCGGCGCCGGCGCCGCTTCCGGCGGCCGTGTGGGCAGCTCGGTGCGGATGCGCAGCCCGGCGTCGCCCGGCGTCGTGCGGGACGGCTGTTCGGCCATGCGGGTTCCTTCGGTGGTCATCGGCATCCGGTCAGAAGGCGGAGGTCCTGTACTTCTCGCGCAGGTGGTTGCGGACGGCGATGGCGGTGACGTTCATCAGCACCACGATCACCAGCAGCAGCACCGTGGTGGTGTAGACCATCGGCTTGGCCGCCTCCACGTTCGGACTCTGGAAGCCGACGTCGTAGATGTGGAAGCCGAGGTGCATGAACTTGCGGTCCAGATGGAAGAAGGGGAAGAAGCCGTCCAGCGGCAGCTCCGGTGCCAGCTTCACCACCCCGGTGATCATCAGCGGCGCCACCTCGCCGGCGGCGCGGGCCATGGCCAGGATCAGGCCGGTGAGGATGCCGGGGGCGGCGGCGGGCAGCACCACCCGGGCGATCGTCTGCAGCTTAGTCGCCCCCATGGCCAGCGAGGCCTCGCGCATGGAGCGCGGGACCGCCGCCAGCGCTTCCTCCGCGGCCACGATCACCACCGGCACCGTGAGCAGGGCGAGGGTGAGCGAAGCCCAGAGGATGCCGCCGGTACCGTAGGTGGGGGTGGGCAGGGCCTCGGGGAAGAAGACGCGGTCGATGGTGCCGCCGACGAAATAGACGAAGAAGCCGAGCCCGAAGACTCCGAAGACGATCGAGGGCACGCCGGCCAGGTTGTTGACGGCGATGCGGACCGAGCGCACCAGCATCCCCTGTTTCGCGTACTCGCGCAGGTACAGCGCCGCCAGCACCCCCAGCGGCACCACCGCCAGGCTCATCAGGAACACCATCATGACGGTGCCGAAGATGGCGGGGAAGATGCCGCCCTCGGTGTTCGCCTCGCGCGGCTCGTCGCTCAGGAAGCTCCACAGGCGGCTGGCGTAGATGCCCGCGCGCGACGGCCAGGAGAGAGCGTTGGCCGGGTAGGCGCGGTAGAGGTCGAGGGTGGCGATCTCCTTCTGCTGCCCGTCCACCGTCCGGAAGCCGACGCTCGCGGTCATGGCGGCCTCCCGCAGCTTGTCCAGCCTCTGCTCGAGTTGCGCGTAGCGGGCGCGCAGTTCCGCCTCCCGCGCCTGCAGCCTCTGCCGTTCGGCGGAGACGTCCAGCGACGGCTCGCGCGACAGCCGGTAGTCGAGCTTGCGGTTGGCGAGGCGTACCCGCTCGAGGTCGTAGTTGATGCTTCCGATCTCGTCCTTCTCCAGTCGGCGCAGCGAACGGCGGTCGCGCTGCGCCGCCGCGATCCGCTGCTGCAGGACCGCCGCCACCCCTGCGCCGGTCGTCTCCCGCTCGCCCTCGCGGACCTTCGCCGGCACGCCGATCAGGACGCCGTACTCGGTGCGCTCGACGAGGTACAGGTCGGCTGGCCACTCGCGCCTCTGGATCTGGGACTCGTCGATCCAGCGGAAGTCGGCGCCGTAGAGGTCGCGGTTGCCGACCTTGAGCTGGACCCGGTACGCCTTCGGCTTGCCGGGGCCGCCGCTGCCCGGGATCGCCTGCCGCTGCATCGGCTCTCCGGCGACCAGGCTGCCGTCCTTCAGCGTGAGCTGCTCCAGGCGAGACGGCCAGAAGATGCCAAGGCCGTTCGCCAGGATCACCGCCAGCAGCCCGAAGATCATCAGGAGGCAGGTGCCCAGCGCGCTGCCGGTGAGCCAGATGAGGTGCTCGCCGCGTCGGAACTTCTCTCCCGCCCCGCCGCTCGGCCCGGCGGCCGTGGGCGAGGCAGTGTCCGGGAGAACCGCGTGGGCGGCCTCCGACACGATCGTTGCCGCGTTGCCACCTGTCGCCGGCAACCGACCCGCTTCGTCCTGCACGGGGCCCTGGGCCATCAGATCGCCCTGTACTTCTCGCGCAGGCGCTGGCGGACCAGCTCGGCCACGGTGTTCACCAGGAAGGTCATCACGAACAGCACGCAGGCGGAGAGGAACAGCACGCGGTACAGAGTGCCACCGTACGGCGCCTCCGGCACCTCCACGGCGATGTTCGCGGAGAGCGTCCGCATGCCGTTGAACGGCGACCAATCGAGCAGCGGCGTGTTGCCGGTCGCCATCAGCACGATCATGGTCTCGCCCACCGCGCGCCCGAAGCCGACCATGATGGCCGAGAAGACGCCCGGGCTCGCCGTGGGCAGCACTACCCGTACCGCCGTCTGCCAGCGGCTGGCCCCGAGGGCGAGCGAGGCGGCCGTCAGGTGTTGCGGCACGCTGGAGAAGGCGTCCTCGGAGATGGTGAAGATGATGGGGATCACGGCGAAGCCCATGGCCAGGCCCACGA
>Ga0335069_10000762_pt1 | contig 52487 bp, 75 predicted proteins | sample Lox_Sample_11_FD_206714 | JGI IMG/M metagenome (GOLD analysis project Ga0335069, IMG submission 206714) | Soil microbial communities from Loxahatchee National Wildlife Refuge, Florida, United States - Lox_Sample_1.1 | ecosystem: Environmental > Terrestrial > Soil > Wetlands | place: USA... | reverse complement strand
GTTCGTCCAGGCTTGTTGGGTCTGGTTGGCGTAATACTGGGCATTGAAGGCGGCGGCCTGCTCCTGGCTGAGCATGGCGGCGTTGGCGTTCTGCTGATTGACCAGCGCCTGCTGATAGGCCAGTTGATCGGCGGCCAGCTTCGCGGCGTTAGTGCGCTGCTGCGAAGCGAGCTGCTGCGCTTCCGCCGTCCGATCCTGCTGAAGCTGGGTCTGTAACTGCTGCTGCGCCTGCTGATCCTGCTGGCTTTCCTGACGCCGCGCGTCCTGATCGGAAACCTGCTGGCGGGCAAGCGCGGCCTGCGCTGCGGCCTGATCGCCTTTGGCGATGTCCTCTTTGACCGAAAGCGTCGTCTGCTCGTGGCTTTCGAGGATTTTCTCGTTGGTCTGCTGGTCAATTTCAATCAGCTTCTGGGCGGTGGCCTGCCGCTGGCTGAGTTCCTTATCGGCTTCGTCGCTTTCAATCTGCGCAATGGCATCGGCGGCGGCCTGCTGATCCTGGATGAGCTGCTGATTGGTGGTGTAGACCTGCTGGGAAGCGTTGACGTAAGCCGTGATGTTGGAGAGTTGGGCGCTGTTGGCGTCGGTGGCGGCCTTGACCTGGGCGAGGCTGTCGGCGTAGGAGAAGTTGACCTTCGACAGCTCGTCGGTCTGGGTATTCAGATCGGCAATCTGCTTGTTGACGGCAATCAATTCTGCTGCCGTCAGCGTATTCTCGTCTTTGTAGTCCTGAAGCGCCGACATCTCCGCGTACATCGAATTGATGGCGTCTTTGCGCTGGGCCGCCGTCATGCTTTCGGCCTGCACCTCTTCCTGTGCGCGCAGTTGCTCATCGTGGGTCAGTTGCTGAGTGGCAGCGGTGGCGATGGCGAGGCCGTCTTTGGAGAGCGCCGTTAGGACGCTGTTATAGTCGTTCGTTTTGGTGTTGCTGCTGTCCAGCACGAGGTTGAGGGCGTTCAGATCGGCCTCGGACTGCTGAAGTTTGGTATTGGCGGCATCGACCGACTGCTCCAATCCCTTGTAGGTGGCATCCGTCCCTAACAGGGCTGCAATCGGCACGACGTTCATCTGCGCCTTCTGAAGCTGCGCGTTCAGTTGGTCGTAGGTCGATTGCGCGATCTGTACCTGAATATCAGCAGCGTCGCGCTTGGCTTTCAGTTCTGCCGTCGTCGCGCTGGCCGAATCGAGCGCCGCCTGTTCGTAGGCCTGGGCATCTTGAGTAATGACCTTCGCGCCGTCGTCGGCGTTCTTGATCAGCGCCTGAAGCGCGACGCTGAACCCGCCGACCGCCAGCCCTGCCGGGCCGAGATAGGCCGCCGCGCTCAACGGCCCCGTGACGCTGCTCGCGCCCGGAATAGCTGAAAGCCCATAGCGCAGCCCGCGCACGTCGCCGCGTGAAAGGCTGAAGCCTCCACCGTCTCCGCCGCCGTCTCCGCCGCCCCCCGCAGCGCTGGCGTCCGCGCTCGACTTGGCGAGTTGTTCCTGCGCATCGGCGGCCTGCTGTGCGGCAGTGGCTAAGTCCTGGGTATTGCCCGTCAGTTGAGCGACCTGATCGGCGGACAGGCCGAGTTGCTGCGCGGCGTCGGCAATACTGCCATAAGAGACCGCCGCGCCGCTGGACGCGCTCGCCGTGCTGTCTAAAGCGTCGGCGATGTCCTGATTTACCCGAATCGTCTGCTGTGCCGACTGCAAATCGGTGTCGTATCTGAGAAGTGTCGTTGCGACTTGTGTGGGCAATTAATACTCCAGACAAAAACTCAAACGCCGTTACACACGGCGTTCAAAAGGGTTTAAAATTGTTGTATCCAATGAGGTAGCATGGGCGGCGAAAAGCAATTCTTTTCTGTGAGACCAAGATGGGCAAAACGACACGAAAAACACCGGATGACTATCGCGCCGCAGCCGCCAAATTTGGCTTTAATTGGATTGATGAAGGCGGCGAATTAACAGTTCGCAAACCTGTGCGCTGGCGGTGCTCCAAAGAACACGAGTGGCTTGCCACTTACGCCAATATTGTCAAAGGGCACGGTTGTCCTTATTGCTCTGGGAACATCCCAAAAACGTTGAATGATTACTACGCGCTGGCTCAGAAGCGCGGCTTTGAATTTGTGGATAAATTGCCAAGTAGCACACACAATAAAGCTACTTGGCGCTGCGACTCTGGTCACGAATGGCAAGGAACGTACAGTGATATTGCACAGGGGCACGGTTGCCCCCGTTGTGCTCACGATATCATTAATGAACGCCACCGTATTACCACCCCTGAATATCACCGACTGGCCGCCTCAAGAGGCTTTGCAGTCATAGGTGTTATCCCCGCAAGTGCTAGGGATAAAACCGAGTGGCAGTGTTCTTATGGTCATAAATGGCAGGCGTGCTATCACGACATTAAAGGCGGGAATGGTTGCCCGTATTGCGTTAGTCACGTCGCAAAGGTTGAACTCGACTATCACATGCTTGCTTTCAGCGCGGGTTATAGTTGGCTAGGCTCCCTTCCGAAAACCACCCAAGAAAAAACCTTATGGCGCTGTGATCGCGGTCACGAGTTCCAATCAACCTATAGCGACATGAAAAGCGGAAAGCGCTGTCCCAAGTGCTGGAATATCAGAAATGCGGATAGGTTGAGGCTTACACCTGCTGATTATCGGCGTTTAGCAAGGCGGCGTGGTTTAACTTGGCTGGGAGTCGATACGCCAAGTGTTAGAGAAAAAACCCCTTGGAGATGTCATAACGGACACGAATTCCTTTCGTCTTACAATTCCGTTCAGAGTTCGAAAAACTGCCCGCTTTGCGAACAGAGAGTGAACGGCTTTAAGGTATCTCAGCCTCAAATCGCCCTTCAGAAAATACTTGGCGGGAAACTCAATTATCGATGTGGGCGTTATGCAATTGATATTGCCTTAAACGTCTCCGAAGTGAATATCGCCGTTGAATACGATTGTTGGTACTGGCACGATGAACAGCACGACACCAAACGTGATGCATACCTCATCAATCAAGGTTGGCGCATTCTTCATATAAAATCTGGAAACTTATTGCCTTCCCATGCACAACTTGAGAAGGCAATTCGTCACCTGATCTCTGGTGTTTCGAGTACCGAAATATTCCTCAAAGACTGGAAGGGATCGAGTTCTTCCTAGCCTCGCGGTCGGCTTTCCCACGATCCGCCGATGCCGTTGGCGACCATCTCGCCTAGTAAATCCCCGGTCAGGTCTTTTCGGTCTGACTCACTGCCGCGCTGCTGCGCCAGCCAGTCCTCGAAGATCGGGTTGTAGCGACTGTTGAACAGGCGGATCATGCGCCGCCATTCCGCAGGCTGCTCACTATAGCCCCCGGAATGCGGCATGACGCCATGATCCTTCCAGGCCGCCCACAGGTCGAAGCACAGTCCCATCGAATAAGGGAGGACGACCTCTAACCACGGGTCAACGTCTTCGATCTCGCCGTCCGGGTTGACATAGCGATCCATCCACTCGTCAATCTCGGACAGCGTTATGCGTTTGGGTCGTTCTCATTCTCGGCGCGGTTGACTTCCGTCTTCCAGAGGAATAAGAACTTGCGCGGCAGTGCCATCCATTCGGCATAGCTGGCGTTGACCTCGGCTTTGGTGCTGGCTTTCGTGACCATCGTCAGCGGCGGCGTGCCCGTAATAGCCGCGCCGATCATGAACTCGGCAAACGGCTCGGCGGTATTCATCAGGCCGCTGTCGAGTTTGGTGCGCAGCAGCAGAATGTCGTCGTCGTCGGCAATGGTTAAAGGCTTGAGCGCGATGGTCGCGCCCCGATAGGTAAAGGGCATGATTAAACCCCGTCCTGATACTGGTAGCAGAACACCCCGCGCCCGCCGCTGATGGCGTTGCTGCTCAGGGTGATCTGATAGGGTGCAACTGACGTGACACTGGCGATGTTCACGTCGGACTTTTCGACCGCTGCCGAACTCTGCGCGACACTGACGGGCTGGCGATCCACGTTGAAGGCCGCGACCGCGCCGCTGCCCTTGAAGGCGTGCATCGTGATCGGGTAAGCCAGGTTATTGAACGGGATGTAGCGGCCTTGAATCAGGTTGCCACTGCTGTCCACGAACGACGTGCCCCAGGGCGCATTCTGGCCGGGGTTCGGGCGGACGAAGAAGCGGAACAAGGCAGCGGTGCGCTCGTTGAACTCCTGCCGTCCCAGATAGCGGGCGGTGGCGCTGGTGAAAATCGCCGCTGTCCAGCCCAGAACGCCGACCACATCGTCGCGGGCGCGGCTCTGCAAAATCCCGCAGACGTTGTACTGCGGCGTGTTGATGCGATCCGTGACCGTCCAGAAGCCGCCCGCCCGCGCCGTGACCGGCACGTTGTTGAGCAGCCCGGCAAAAGTCAGGTCTTCCTCAGCGACTTCGACGACAAAGCCGCGCGTGGCAATCGACGGGAAGTCGTATTCGTGCATGATTTCGCCGTCGTCGCCCGTCACGATTACTGAATCCGGATCGGGGATGGTCATCGGGGCGCGTTTGACGGCTCGGATTTTCAACATGCCTCCATTGGTGGAGGAACCGGCGGCAGGCGCGGAAGTCGTTGACCCCAGCAGCATCCCGTCCACGTCGATGAAGCCGAGCCAGCTGTGACGGAACCCGGCGGCAGTATTTCTTGGCATTATGAGCCTCCTATATAGGCTTGAATCAACGGTTTCTCAAAGGTGCATTCGATTTGAAACTGCACGCCGACCAGTTCGACCCCGCCGGAGATCGGCGCGAACTGCGCCAGCCCGGACGGAGCGCTGACGAAATGCACATCGCGTAACATCGCCATCCCACTTGAATAGGCGGCGCTTTGCAGCCAGGCATGGGTATCCACCCAGTCCACGAACTGCGGGATCAGAGTATCGACCAGGGTTTCATTCGCGCCAACCACATCGGCCATCGTGTGACCGACGATGAACGCCGCGATCCAGGTGTAGGCGTAGACACCGTATTCTTCGCCCAAGCCCTCGACCGGATCGAGGACGGCGTGAAACGGCCCGATCCGGTTGAGCCAGTATGGAAAGGCTTCCGAACGGAAAAACCAGCGCGGGACGGCTTCACACGTAATCGCAGGACTGAGCGCGGCGCAGGCTTCCTTTTCCATCGCCGCGCCGCGTGTCTTGAGTTCAATCAGGCTAGGAATTGGCATACGGGGTGAGGACGCTCCTGACTTCGGTCAGCCAGTCCGCCGGATAGCGAATCTGACCGCCGGCCATGTTGGAATCGACGGTGGTATAAGCTCCGAAACGGGCATACATCAGATCGGCCTGCAACGCGCAGGCACGCTTGACCGGCTCTTCGACCTGCCAGACCGCGATACTGGCTCCGTTACTATGAGTCGTCGCGGTAGTGCCGTTGTCGCCGCGCTTGCGCACCGTCACGACTTTGGTCTGAAGGTTGACGGCGATCACTTCCATCCATTCGCTGTCAATTTGTATCAGGTTGCCGACGGCAATGGCGGGCGTGTTGCCATACGGATCAGCACCCCCCGGCGCGGTGGTCGTGAAGGTTTTGCTGGTCGTGTCGCTGATCGCGCCGTTGAGGGTATCGACGGCCAGGAAAGCGTTCGCGTAATCGCGCTGAAAGCCATACACGCCCGTCACGGCCACAAAGCGCGGGATAGCAACCGGGCTGAGATAGCTCCACCAGTAGAGCGAGTAATCGGTCAGTTGGAGCATCGAAAACGGCGGGTTCGTGGGATCGGGATACAGGGCAACGTTGGCGGTGATGTCCATCGGCGCACTCAAGTCCGCGCCGACAATCGCCACCGAGGTCAGGGCTAAGAGCGAGCCGCGAATCCGAAAGGTGTTTTCCAGACTGTTGACGCGCGTCGAGATAATCTGGGTTCGCACCGTGTCGATGTACGGCGCGAAATACTGCCGATTGTTGACGCCCGGCAATAGACTGTCGATGCGGCTGGTCACGGCGCGCAGGTTGTTGGTCAGCTTGATCGGGTCAAGGGTCGCAGGCGTCGCCGTCTGCTCGGCAATTCCCGCAATCGACAAGGCATAATCCGGTGAGGCGTAGAGCATTAGCTTACCCCCGCTGTAGGCGAGCTTACCGTAAACCAGCTTTCAATCAGCACATCTTCGGCTTCTTCCAGAAACTGCACATTGACGAGATCAGGGTCAATCCACGGGATCATGCCGATACTGCCGTCAAACATCGGCTGACGTGATTCTCCGACCACGTACACCGCTTCCGGCGCGTCATTGGTGACGGTGATTTCACCGCCGTCTTCCGCGCTGGCAATGTCCACGTCCCACGCCTGCGATAGCGCGTGGGTGCGCGGCGTCGGAATCCCGCGCCCAAAGCCCTGCGTAGCAAAGAAGGCTTTACGCTGCTTTATGGAAGTCCAGACCAGCGGGTAGTACCCGCTCGCATCTGGCGGCTCGACGCGTAAGGCGTTGCGCCAGCGGGTCTGGAGGCGGCTCTGAAAGTTGCGCTTGTAGACCGTCGCCATCAGCGTCGGCGCTTGCTGGAGTTGATCCTGAATCGCCGCCAGCACGTCGTCCGGCGGCGTGATCGTTACGTCATAGCCGTAGGGCATGGGAAAGTTCCTGTTATGGGCAAACAAAAAGCGCCGTGATGGGCGCTTTCGGGTGAACGACTGGAATTAGGGATGTAAAGACGTGTTTTAGTACATCATCACCGACTAAGTCAGCATCCCGGTATATTGCGCGATGAGAATCACTAGCCCCGCAACAGCCACCGCTTCCACCGCCAGTGGGATCAGCGCATACAGCAGCGTCATCAGCAGGCCGACCCAGAAGGACAGACAGATCAGACAGGCAGTTAAACCGCCGAGGGGTATTTTCTGCCGAATCGTCTCGAACGCCTTGTACGGCCCCTCGCTTTTCGTGAGCGCATAGCTCAGGTACAGCGTCGCCAGACTGATGAACAGCAGATCGGTCAGGGTCATCGCGGAATACCATCCGCCCAGTTCAGGACGTTGGGATCGGGAACCAATGCCGACCGGACGCGCGCCAGGCTGTCGGCGGTGGCCGTGCGTTCCTGCTCGGCTTGATCCTGTTCCTCTTGAATCCCCTGAATCAACTTGAACAGTTCCTCGACTCGCACGTCGAAGTTGTGATGCAGACGGACAAACGCCTCGCCCGCGCTCGCAATCGCTCGCCGTGACGGTTCATCGGGGAGGTACTGGGCGACTTTCGCCCGCAGATCGGGAATGTCCATCCATTCAATATAATGCACCCCGGCTTTTAACCCGGTCAGTTCTTCCAGTCCAGGCACATGTTGGTGCAGTAAAAACGCGCCATTCGCCAGCGCTTCAAACAGGCGGTTGCTGACAAAGCCCTTGTCGCCGTACATATTGTCACCGATGGCGATCTTGCAGTTCCGGTAGAGCGCCGCGCCCTGCTCGAACTGGTAGAGCGTATTGCCGTTCGCCAGCGGCCAGCCGATCCCATACAGTCCGGTGTTCGGGCTGATCTGGCGCAGCGCCTGTCCCAGTTGCAGTCGCTCCGGCTTGTAGGCGTTGGCCTGAAACAACAAATCATGGGAGGGGGCATACGGCAGTGACTCCGAGACCGGTTCAAACCCGATCTGCCAGTAAGCCGCGCGGATGCCCTTGTCGGCGTAAAACGGCAGTACCCCCGCGTTGACGACCAACTGTAAATCGACCTGGGTCAGCAGAGTCAGCATGGCCGTGCTGGTCAGACTGTCTTCGTAGACGTCGCCGTTCCAGTTGACCACGACCGCCGACGGCGCGAACCGCCGCGCCTGCGCCAGTACGTTCGGCGTGATGGTGGTGGCGTCGTGGAACTGGGTCAAAATCAGATGCGGCTGCCAGTCATGAACCGCCGTCGTAAATTGTTCGCCCTGAGCGACGTAATCCAGTTCATAGACGTAGCCGACCCGACTGAGCGCGTCGCGCAGGCCGTGCTTGTAATGCGGATAGCCGGGCGAGTAGTTCGGGCAGTAGAGAATGCGCATCCGTTCAGGAAAGGTGTCTGGATCGGCGGGTGTCCCGATCTGCACCCCATTCGGATAAAGTCGGTAATAAGCGCTTCCCGCCTGCTGCTCGACTTCCTGATTGTGCCGCCGCAGGTCGTCCTGCGGGATGCGATCCTGAACCTGCACCCCTTCGACGGCATCGACCGTAAAGCCCAGTTCCCACAGGCGCGCCGACAGATAGTTATCGCCGCCGTAGGTGTTCTGGCGCGGATCGTGCATGTCCCACCAGTTGGCGATATTGCCTAACGCGCGGCGAAACAGGCCGACCTGCGCATAGGGAACATCGACCGGATGTCCATCGGCTTGAAGCGCCCGGATGGTCTGGACGTGATAGTTCGGCCCATAGCCGGGCGCGCGGCGGTCATCGGCAAACGCGACTGCGCCGCACAGCGGATGGGCATCGAGGTAAGCTAAGGCTCGGACAATCGCGCCGGGGGTGGTGAACAGGACATCATCATTCGCCAGCAGCACGAATTCGCCTCGCGCGGCATTCGCCCCATCGGTAAAGGCCTTGATTGCGCCGAGCAACTTGCTGTGCTGGATGAAATGGATGTCCGACTGCTGTGCACACCATTCGACCGTGCCATCAGTCGAGCCGCCATCGACGATCACGAACTCATAGTCAATTCCGTCCGGGATTTGCGCGCGGACGCTTTCGATCATGGAGCGAAGAAAATCAAGCCGTTTATACGTTCCAGTGACAATCGAAAGCAGAGGATTGTTCATATTCAGCGCTTAGCCTTCTCACTGAGTTCCTTTAATGCTTTTTTGAGAAACTCACTTTCGAGCATTTTTGTAGGTAATGGAAGACCCGCACCCACAATTAGCCCAGAGAGATACATCACATCGTGCTTTAGTGCCTTAAGCTCATTGGAGTTGGAATTCGCATCATGATTTTGTGCATTGTTATTTTGTTTCATGCCTTTTCCTTCACCTCTGGTAGCCATTCCAGCATCAATTGTTCGACGCGGCGTTCCCACGTGTGGTTCCGTAAGACAAACGCTTGCCCGGCTTTAACAATCCGCGCGCGCGGGCGGGCGTAGCGACTGCCGACCCAGGCGCGGATCAGATACGGCAGATCGTCGAGGGTCTGCCATTCGATGAAGTGCTTGCCTGCCACCAGACCGCTCAGAATGTCCATCCGTTCGACGTGCTGATGGAGCAAGAGCGCGCCGCCTGCCGCGAGGACGTGAAACGGTCGGTTGCTGATGTAATTCTTCTGATCCGGGTAGGCCATGTCCGCAATCGCTACGATGGCGTTGCGGTAGAGCGCTTCGCCTTCGGCAAAGTTGTAGGTGTTTTGGCCGTCGGCCTGTTCCCAGTCGCCGTAAATCCCGACGCACAGATCGGTCATTTGACGCAGCAGTTCGAGCAGGCGGCGGCGCGGCTCGCTGATAACGTTGCCGAGAAACACCACGTCGTAAGTCGGCATCTCCGGCAAGGGCTGCGTCACAGGCTCGAGCGCGATCTGCATGAAGCGCGCTTCGACGCCTTCCGCCGCGTAGGTTGGTAAGGTATCGGGCGCAGACACCAGCCACAGGTCATAGATGCGCGCCAGTTCCAGGATGCTCGGCGCGGTCAGCGACCATGCCCAACTGTCGCCGCTCCAGTTGACCCACAGGATATGCGGGTAGCGCTGGCGCAAATCACGGAGTTGGTCAGGCGTGATTACGTCGGCGGCGTGAAACTGGGTGAAGACCAGATCGGGCTGAAAGCTGTCCAGCCGGATGATCAGCCCCTCGAACCGCGTTTCGGCGTCGTTGGCGAGGTAATCCCATTGCAGCACGTCGCCGTAGAGCCGTAAAGCGTCAAACAGGCCGTGTTTCTGTTCTAGCGCGGTCGCATGATGCGCGCCGGGTTCGATGATGGGTAAGTAGAGGGTTTTCATGCGTACCCTCGCGCTTTCAATTCGGCGGCGTCTTCGGGCGTGAAGCCTTCCAGATGCAGGTTTTCAAGCCGTCCATTCCAGACCACGCCGCTTGGCGGGCACGGAAAGACGCGCGTCCCGATGCCGAGAATGACCGGAAACTCCGACAAGACCGCGCGGCTGGCCTCGACCTCGAATTGATGGACGGTTTCGCCTTCCCGGAGCACGCGCTGAAGAAATGCGCGCCGCCACAGACTGAATTGAGAAGAGAGCGGATATTCAACCTTTGTCGGGTTGAAGACCGCCTGCAAGTAGCCGTCCCGTTCCATATACGGAAAGGTTGCGCGGTCTTCGGTCAGGTCAATCCGTTGAACGTCGTCGTTGGCGCGCAGATAGGCCTCGGCTCGGATCAGCGTCTCCAGATCGGCGGGCGCGCTCAGCCAGTGATCATCAAGACCGACAATCACGATTTCGTCCGTCACCTGATCCAGCGCACGTTTTAAGCATCCCGACCAGTCCCGATCCTCGCCAGGACTGGCAAGAAGCGTGAAGTTATTCGGCAGCGGCGCGGGTGCGACGTTGTGATAGACGACGGTCGCCGACAATCCGCAGTATTGATTCCACTGATGCGCGAAGCCTTTAAGAAGCGGCGCATAGTGATCCGAGGTCAGGATCAGGATGCGGGTCACGGCTTTTTCCAGATCGCCAGCCCGCAGTCACTGGGCGCAATCGTCACCTTGAGATAATCGGTAATCCCGCTGCGCGCAATCCCTTCGCGCACCGCCGCGCCGACCAGGGAGTGCTCGGCGTCGTGGCTGATGAGGATGCCGCCGCTCTTGAGCTTGGCTTGCGCCAGTACCCAGATTTCCGCCGTGCGCTCGGCGCTGTGGTCGATGTCCTCGAAGATCAGCAGCAGGCTGTTGTCTTTGCGCTCGGTCAGGTAGGGCGCGGCGGACGATTCGACCAGTTTCCAGCGCGGGCGTAAGGCATCGGGGATGGCATGACCGAGCACGACCCCGTTGGTATTGTCGTCCACGCTGGTCAGCCTGGCGGTCTTTTTGCCGTTGGCCTCCAGTGCCGCGAGCAGGTGGGTCGCGCCACAGCCGTGCATCGTGCCCAGTTCGACCACTTCCGGCGGATTGAGGACGCGCGTCAGGGCGTAGAGGACTTGCCCCTCAACGCCGAAGATGCTGCCGATGTCAAAGCGGCGGTTGTTCAGGTCGAAGTCGAAGCCGCCGTAGGTATCCTCGGCAGCGTAGGCGTTCAGGGCATCGGCGTCCAGTCCCAGATAACCCGCGATAACTCCCAGACCTTCCGAAAGCGTGGAGACGTTCATGGGCTGACTCGCTGATGGAGATAGGTGATCAGGTCAAAATATTCTTCTGGCGTCCCGCAGTCCCAGTAGCCGCCGTCCATTCTGACCGCGCGCACGTCCATCTCTGCGGCCAATGCGCGCGGCAGGGCGTAGCCGACGTGCGGATCAGAAGCGCTGATCAAGTCCCAGAAACGCGGCTTCCAGGCCAGCACGCCCCACGCCCAGGTGAGATCGGTCTGAGTGGGTTTGTCGTAGACGTGCAGCACTTCATCACCTGCGATCTCGACCATGCCGAGCTTGGAACGCTGTTCAGGACGGGTCTGGAACACGCCGACCGCAACCTCCGCGCCATTCTGAAGTGCCGCCGCAAGCTTGACAAAAGCGAAAACATCCTCGAAGTAAGTGTCAGGCATTCCCATAAACACAGGTTCGTTTCCGTTAACATACTCTCGCATGAGAAGCACTGTTTCGCTCATCGTCTCCGTTTTGACTTTGTGTGTCTGAAAATACATATTGGGCACACTCCTAAGAAAAGCATAGGTGCTTTCGCTTGCGCCTATAGCAATCCGTGTCAGAAGAGAAGAGTATTTCATGCGATACATGAGTACATTAATTAGTGTGCCATGCGGTGTTGGCAGCAGCATTTTCGGCAGCCCGTTCATCCGCTCAGCCTTGCCTGCTGCTGGAATAATCCCGATCATCGTTAGCCTCGTTTCGGATGAGCTTGTTCATCGACATCACTGTACCGCTGCAAGTGGTAGCAGAAGCTGCGCACGCGCTTGATCTGGCCGCCTGCTACTTTGAATCGGGCAAACAGGCGCATATCGGCGTCGTTGAATTCGCCGTCTAAAGTCTCCTCAAGTCCGCCCTGCTGAAAATAGGCGTCCCGGTGGAACATGTAGGGGCAGTACCAGCCTTCGCCATCCAGCATCGGCGCTTCGGTCAGTGTCCAGCCGTCGAACTGATCGGCGTGAAACTGATCGGGCTTGCGGCCAAAGTCGCGTTCGTAGTTCTGTGGATGGAGCGCAATTGCGCGTGGCTCGACGACCACGCCTGTCACGAACGTTTGCAGGTTGACCGCTTCCAGCATCGGCGTGTCCCAGTGCGGAGCCATGAACATATCCGACGCCGTGTAGACACAGAGGTCAGTCGGTGCTGACCTGACCATCTGATTGACACGCTTCTGAAGTGAATCCTGAATGGCAACGTCGGTGATCAGCGCGAATTCATGATCGGTGTTGGCGAGCAGCCGATCCAGCGCCACCAGAAAGGCGCGGTCGTTGCCGTCGTTCCACTTGTGCGGCAGGATCACCGTAAAAGTAGCCGTCATTCAATCACCGCCATACCAGCATAGGGATGCTCGCGCATGAACTCTGGCAGGCCGAGCGCGAATGGATCAACCGGTTCGGGGTTCCAGTATTCCGAGCCGACCGGGTGACAATCCGTTTGTGCATTCGCCATGAACTTGTCGTGAAACCAGTCACAGTCTTTGCGCCATTCGTTCTTATGGCCGTGCGTCAACTGTTTGTATTCAACGATTTCAGGCCGCTGAGCGTAGCCAAAATGATGAATTGGCAGGGAAATACCGTTCGTCTCAACGCCGCCCTGTAATTTGGGGTAAATTACGCGCTCAGGATAAGCCGGATCATGGAGGACGCACCGATAGAACGATCTCCAATAGTGAATCATCGGAAAACGCAGGCGCTTGAAATGCTTATCTCCTACCTGAAGCCAGTTAATATAAGCATCCCGTACCGTTTCTTTAGGCCACACCTCATCGGCATCGACTACCAGAATCACATCCGCATCAGGCGCGTACTGATGGATGCTATCTCGCTGAGCGCCTTCATACGGAAATGGGCCAGCGTCATGCCAGCGCAGTTTACGACCAGCGCCTCGTTCTGCGGCAGCATACAATTCATCGCGCGTTTCAGGGCAGGGAATATCCGTTCGATGTCCATGCGCGCCGATAGGACTATAAATGACGTGATGTTCTTCTACGGCGTCGATCACGCTGCGGATCGCATATTCCAGGTAATCGACCCCATACAGAAGCGCGGTGTAGCTGATGACTTTGGTCACAGCGCCGCCTCGATACTCTTGCGGAAGGTCAGGTCTTCACAGAGGAAGCGGTGTAGGCGATTCGCATCATCTTCCCATAAGGTATTAAGATCGGGGCGCTGAGTAACGAATTGAACCTTACTCACAAGATATGGATAGTCTTCTCGGATTACATAAGGCTCAAACGCGCCGCAATCGGCGCATTCTTCCGTAATCACGGGCAGTCCATACGCCGCCGCGACGACCATCCGTAATGGCGCAATCGTCGGCACATGATCCCATTGATGGACGTGCAGATAGGCGGTGCTGTTGCTCAGGACACGGTGACGTTCTTCGCCCCAGGCGTGCGGCGGCGATACGCGAACGCCTCGCTCCCGCAGGTCGTGCGCAATCCGTTCGCGGCGCGGGATCATGTAGCCGAGATAGGCCACGTCGTAGCGTTCTGAAGACAAGCTATCCGCGTTCAGGCGCAAACCGGGATGACTGCCCATCGGCACATACTTTGCGCCGATCTGAGTCGCATACCACGCATCACCCGCCCAGACTTCGCAGCCGGGAACGCGTACGCCGTCGAGATGCCATTCGAGGTCGTACAGGATAATCCTGGCACGCGGATTGACCCATCCGGCCTGACTTTCGCCGTTGAGGATCGTCACGATGTAGCAGTTATCCGACTGCGGATTAATCTCGTCGATGTAGACTTTCGGAAAGCCCGACAGGTCGATCAGGCGGTATAAATCCTGATAACTGCCGTACTCATGACGGGGAACGGCAAAGATGACCGTATTGGAAAGTGGCGGTTGTGCGGTATGCTTATCTGAGGCCATGCTGACGCCCCTCGACGGCGTTGGTGTGGCTCATTTGTTCGATGCTTCTGATTCTACCACCTTTTCGTACAGTTTGACCAGGCGGGCATAATCCGGCTTCGGATCGCCCTGCGCTGCGCCCTGCGGCATGATCTGTGGTCTTGCGCCATTCGGAGCGCCTTGCACGCCGAGCGCCAGCCCTGCCAGCCGCTTGAATTCCGCTAACTGCTCGCGGGTCACAGTCGCAGGCAGCTCGGTCACACGGCGAAACAGGCGCGGCGAAGCGTCAATGTCGGCTTCGGCCATCCACAGATAACCGCCGTAGCCCGTACGCGGATAGAGCCGTCCGGTTTTCAGGCCGCGCTCCTGACGATTGCCCTGCCAGAGCGCCGCGGCGAGGACGTCGCCGTCCAAGCGCTCGCCCTTGGGGATATTCGGAATCGGGTCAGACTTTCCACAACAGGCCACTTGCCGCCCTCCATAGCGTTCGCTGATCAGGTCTTGAATGCGCCAGAACTCCGCCCCTTGCTCGCGGGTTAAGGCGCTGCGCTGCCCATTCGGGCTGTAATGCATCAAGGGATGGGGTAGTCGTTTGCCGCACAAGCCCGTGCTGCGCAGGTGGACAAACAGTTCGGTGTCTTCAATGGCTGGAAGCTGTTCGTCAAACCCGCCGACCTTGCGTACCCACTCAGTCGGCAGTAAACAGGTCACGGCGTGCCAGGTGCCATTGACATAAGCGCAGTCCGGCGCGGGCGAGACCGTCTCGCCCGCGAACCAATCGGAGTAGACGTAGCAGGTTCCCTCATACGCCGTTAAGACTTGCTCGGCGTAATCCGGTTCCAGCCAGTCGTCGGCGTCCAGAAAAGTGCAGAAATCGGTTTGTGTTTGTTCCAGGCCCCGATTGCGCGCCCAGCCTGCGCCGCGCCGCTCATGGTCATACACGGCAATCACGGCGCAGTCGAGGGTCTGGCAGAGTGCACTTTGAATGGCGCGCTCTGCCAGCGCTTCATGATGGGGCGCAATCGGGATGACAATCGTCAACAGCACGATACCTAGCTCACGTAACTCACGCCGCCGTTCACGTACATCGACTGGCCCGGCACCGTCGTATTGGTTGGCGACAAATAAGTATACTGCGTGTTGTCGATGCGGGCGCTCAGGAACGGCGCTTCCAGAATCAGGCGCATCATCGCCATCACCACGTATTCCTCGCAGGCGTTGATCATGTTGCGGGTCACGTAGAACATGCCGTTGTTCATGACCTGGCCGAGCGTCGCCACGAAGTTCGCGTAGCGCTGGGCATACGGGTTGTTCATCGGGAAGTATTCGAGCCGCACCAGCGGCATCCCCTGCCAGTCGAGCGGCACGATGTAGGCGTCGCTCATGTAGGAGTTGTTGGCTTCCGTGTTGAGGACAATGCCCTCGTCGAACAGCACGGGCACTTCGTCGCCGTCCATCAGCAGGTACTGACGTTCCTGCATGTCGAGGCGCAGTGCCACCACGTCCATGCCGTCGCGGGTCACAGGCTGTCCGGCCTGGACGCTCGTGCAGCGGGTGATGGCATAGTTGCACGCCCAGACCTCGGTCGTGCGGCGGAACTGCTCACGGCGCATGACGATAGCGAAATTGACATCGCTCATGCCGATACGCGCGGCTTTGGTCTTCAGCGCGAACCAGGTGTCTAACCAGACCTGCACGTAGGTGCGGCCATCGGAAGCGGTGCCGTTGATGTCGGTGTTGAAGTTGACGGCAATCGAATCGACCGCGTTGGCGGTGATGTTGGTGGCGATGTAGTCGGTATACCCCGTCTTGATCTGGGTATCGAGGCCGTCAAATTCCTGCCACCAGCCCGTGCGGTTGTTGTTCGATCCCTGCACCCCCTGAATGCCGACCTGTGCCAGCGTGCGACCGAGGTCAACGCCGATCTTATACATCTCAATTGCCAGTTGATCGCGGGTGTCGGCCAACTGGAACATGATGTCCGGGATCAGCGGGTTCTCGGTCGGCCCGGCGTTCAGAATCTGGCCGGGAATATCCGCGCGGTTGCGCAGCGCGCCGATGTCCGGGACGCTGTTCAGCGTGGACTTGACCATGTAGCGCCCCCAGCGGAAGCGGCGTTCCATCGTCAGCAGTTGACCGACTTCCGGCGGCGTGCCGCACCAACCCGTCGCGTTGGTCGTGCCGCCTGCCGACTGCCCGGTCATGATGCCTAGAATCTCGTCGTAGTATTCCGACGGCTGAGGTGCACCCACCGCCGAGAGAAAGGTCGGCGTCCGTTGAAGCGTACTGAGGCGCTGCGGGCGTACTCCGGGACGACTAAAGATACCGTACTGATTGGTGTTGCCGGGGAAATAGCCTTGCAGCGGTTGGCCGTCGAGGGTCGTGCTGCCGGGCGTGTTCTTCTCGCCGCGCAGGGTCAGGGCTTTCGCCTTGAGCAGCGTGCGGATTTCGAGGTCGTCGTAGGTCTGTCCGTCGATCTTATAGGTTTTGCTCATGGCTACTCGGCTCCGTTCAGGCTTTTCAGCTTACGACCGCCCCAGAAATTCGAGGGGCGCGTTTCCTGGCTTTCGATCTGACCGCCGACGTTCTTCAGGAAGGCGCGAACGCCGTCGTCGTCCATCTCGTCAATCTTGCCCAATGCTTCCTTGATAGCTTCCCGATCCAGTTCGGTGTCGGGATCGTGGCTGGCGCTGCGCGGGCGGCGGCTCAACTGCTCCTTGAGGTCGGCAATCGTCTCGGCCTGCTCGTCGATCCGATCCCGCAGAGCCTTGATTTCCTTGAGCGCTTTGGTGGCCGTCTGAATGGCCTCGGTCGTGCCTTCCAGCAGATCGGGGACGATCTCAGCAAACGCCTTGTTCGCCTTTTCGACCGCTTCCTTGCGCGCTTCGGTGGGGTCGTCCTGCGAGTCAGGATCGGCAAACTCCTTGTATTCCTCGCGCTGTTCGTCTATCGCCTTGTTCTTCTCGTCCCAGGCGGCAAACAAGCGCTCGGCCTGCTCGTCTCCGAGTGCCTTGCGAAACTCCTGCTTCTTCTTGTCCGTCAACTTCATAGCCTTGACCTCCTCAAATGAGGTGTGAATATTGGCCTCCGCACCTCGCGGGAGGAGGCTGATCTCGAACGTATTGAACTGCCAGTAATGCTTGCCATCGAAGGCGTCTGCGGGATAACGAAAGCCATGCGAAACGGCTTGCTTGCTGCCCTCGCTGGCATAGTACACTTTGGCATGTTGCGCGTGGGGGGTATCGTCAAAATGGCCGAGTGCGACGGCGAGATGCCCGTAACCCCCTACCATATCCGCTTCCCCGATGCGCGCCTTATCGCCGCCGTGCCAAACCCAAAGTGCGGGTTTCGGCACTAGTCCACTATCGACGCGGCGGATATAAGATTCAAAAGCCTTTTCAGGGAAAATCTCATCATCACGATCTTTGGTGTTGGTTGACCAGACCGCGACCCAGTGATCGCCGACCACCTTAAAGCCCGGCAGCAGCGGATCGTCATTGGCCGGAAGCAAATGCAGTTCTTTCAGGCGCTGGTCGATGCGCTCGCGGAGCGATTTCTTGTCCGCGCTCCGCTTCCAGGCATCGGGCAGTTGGGCGACAAACGCCGCGCCTTTGCGATAGGCAATGGCGATGATGCGCGCTTTGATGGCATCCTGATTGCCGCCTGCGCGCCCGAGGCTGTGCGCAGCAGCGGCCACGTCCTCTGGCTTGACAATCGGAAACGACTGGTGCGGCCCGGCAAAGTCGGATTTGTCGAGCTTGTCGCGCGCCGACTGCGGGATATTGCGCTTTTCGCCGATTTCAATCTGTGCAAGTTTATTGACAACAGGCGCAATCTCATCGTGGATTGCTTGTCGAAATTCCTTGCCGCTGGAGTCGGTCTGCATCACGTCGTCGTTATCGGCGGGGTTTTCGCCCGCTTCGTCTTCGGCGGCACAGGCACTCATTGCTAGGGCAGTAGCCTGCGACGGGGAATGACCGTCGGCCATGAATTTATCAATGTGCTTGCCCATCCGCTTGCCGTAGCTTGCGGCTTTCTCGTCTTCGTCCATCTACCAATCTCCTTGAGCTTTTACCCCTGCCTCGGCTCTGACAAGGTGATGATCACAGTTAAATCCCTGACACTCGGTGTCCTGTCCCGGCGTACCCAGCATCAAATTGCGCTTTTTCCAGGCCTTCAGGCGGTGAACCTGACCCTTGAGTCGCTTGCAGTCTGGACAGGATTCTTTGCCATCACTGCCGACGGCAATATAAAGCCCATTCGCGTTCGCGCTCATGCGACCCGCGTCATTGAAAGGCTGAATTGATCCTTTAAACCACATCTCGGCTTTTTGCGCCGCTTGTGCGTTACTGATGCCATCTTTGAAAAGCGTATCGCCGAGCGAGGTCACATAATGCGACTGCTCAGCAAGAATGGACAGGTAATTGGTGCGGTCGTCCTCGTCCATCTCGTCAATGCCAGACTCCGCCAGTCCATCGCGGTAGGCTTTATCGCCATACTTGCGGATCAGGTCACGGAGGATCGCCCCGAAGCGCCGACGATTGGTGTCGCCGCTTCGTGCGCTGTCCAGCAAATCACCGAAGTCCGATTCAAAGTCGAGCCGGGTCGATTGAATTTCTTTCGCCCCGCCGCCCGGCGCCTCGGCCTCCAACTGCTGTTCCATGCCGTTTTGCTGCGTGCCGTCGTCCGGCTTGGTGACGGTCGCGGGTTCGTCGTTCGTATCGTCCAGTTCAATCAACTGGCCTTGATCGTCGGTGGTCACGTCCTGATAAGCCGGGATTTGATTGGCCAATAACTGACGCGGCTCATCGCCTTGCATGGTCGGCGCAGCGGCGACGGTAAAGCCCGCCCAGGCCGCCGCGATCTGTGCCTGCTGCAATTCGGCGTCCGGGTCGCTGAGCTTGAAGTTGAAGGTTACGTCGTTGGGCATCAGCGAGTTAATCGCCCGCTCGAACAGCGCCAGCAGCACGCCATAGGTTTTGGCCTGCGACTTCTGATGCAAGGTCTTGGACTGCGCGCCGCTGCCCATCGAGCCGGAACTCGACAGCTGCCACAGTTCCTGCTTATCGACGCCGAGCGCGAGTGCCAGTTCATCCACGTCCACTTCGACGTAGGTCTTATAGTCGAACTTTTCCGGCGGGCGGGAAAACTGGTAGCTGTCGATCTTGATCGGATTGGCCGGGTCAAGGCTGAACAACTGGATCATCTTGCCGAACATGTCCGGCTGGTCGGTCTGGTTGCGCTGAATAAACGCACTGATCTGGTTTTCCATCTGCTGCTGGGTGACGTTGCTGATGGCGAGGATGCCTGGCGCGGGCAAATCATCGAGTTCTGTGCGGATGTAGCGGCTCATCAGCATCTGGCGCTCGACCACCGCAATCGCCCGGCTCAAGGCGCACAGCCCATAACCAGGGTTCCACTGGTCGCCGTCCGGCATATCGACGAAATGCAGCACGCGCGAGCGGTGCATCAGGTGGAGATGCCCTTTACGTGACCAGTAGACAACCGGATAGGTCGGGTCGCCCGTCGGCAGGCAGAAGTACGAATCGAGATGGGCAATGCCGACAATCGCGCCGGTCGGTTCCTGCATCGGGTCGCCGGGCGCGATCAGTTCCCAGTATGCGCCGCCGTCCTGCCGTAAATAGTCGAGGATCGTGCGGTTCATCAATGCGCCCCAACCCGATCCTTCCACGCCGAAATGCGCGTCCTGAAGCAGGGCGGTGAAGTAGGCGGCGCGCTGTTTGCCGCCTTTGACTTCCCAGTCGGTGCTGATGACCTTCTTGATCAGTCCCTGAAACGCGCCCTGAATCAGCGTGTTGTACTCGTTGCGGTAGAAACGGCGCAAGGCCATCTCGCGCTGGCGACTGCCCCAGGGCGGCAGAATCGGGCCGCGCTCGGCGATGCCCAAATAGAGCGTACGCGCGCCGTAGATATTCGCCTGGTAAATATCTTGCAGCGTGTCGCGCTGCGCCAGTTCAGGAGTCGGTCGCATGGGTTCCTAGAGATTCAGATAAAGGACACGGGACGCCAGCATCGAAAGCGTGACGGCAAGATCGATCTTGAGTTTTTCTTCACGCTTGACGATGCGCAGGTATTTGCCTTCTGGCGTCCGGTCAGCGTTCAGGAGATGCTGGCGCACGTCCACCAAAGAGCCGTCATGCACAATGCGCCGATCACGAATCAGGTCGTAAAGTTGTTTGTCAGCGACTGCACGCGGCTCGCCTTGCGGAAAGGGCTTGAAAAAGCCGACGCCAGACCGCCGCAGTCGAGTGCAAAGCTCATGAAGCTGGTACTCGTCATAGGCGAATTCAACCACCGGATAGGTATTTGCCAGCCAGCGCAAATAGCCTTCCGGTGTTTCAGGATCGTTGGGGTTGGCGGGATTGCTGAAGTCCAGTTTGCCCCCTTGCGGCGGTATCCATTTACGCGCGGTGCGCAGTTCGACGGTTTCGCCCTTGCGGGTGCCGGACACAATCGCAAAGCAGTCATTGGTCGTCGCCGCGTCAATGGCAACCACCACCGACTGATGTGCTTCGCGAGGTTCAAGAGACTGCCGACAGGCATCCCACCATTCAATCGGAATAAAGGATTCCTGTGCCTGTGCCCAGACGTTGCCGTGAATGCGGCTAAACTCACTTGGCGCAAGAATCGATTGTTCCTGAGTGTAGTAATCCTGTGTTTGCCAGGAGCAGCGTGGGCGCGTGTTCCAGAGCGCCAGCAAGCGCGCGTTGGGGTTTTCGTACAGTTCCAGATCAGGGAGTTCAGTTGAAACCGGAATCCCTTGCTTTACCCCAGCTTCGTAGACCTGCTCCAAAATGGGCGATGCACCGATATACCCGGCATAGCTTTCGCACCAACGCAGCGATCTGCCGTATTTCAAGGGCGAAAGGGTCGTTTCTGTCCAGAGCTGCTTCGCTGCTTCATTCTTGGCCGCCCACAGTTCCGTGAAACAGGTGATCAGATCGCCGCCGCCTGCCTCGCCTTTCGGATCGACCGGTATCGCGTCAATCTTCGTATGATTCGGCAGATCGATATGGTAGGTCTTGCTTTTGCAAACCGCCCGCAGGCGGGGATTCAATTGAATGGCGCGCTCGATGTAATAAAACGTCCGCGAATTGGCTTGCTTCAAGTCGTTGGCGACCACCCGGCAGGTTTCCCAGTCGTGATGCCACGCCAGCCAGAGGACAACCGCCGCTGCAATGGTGGATTTAGCAGACTTCTTGAGGTCGCTCCACAACACCAGACTGTAGGGAAAATCGCCGTTTGCCAGACAAGTCAGGGCTTTACGCAGCACAATCCGCTGATACGGCTCCAGTTGGATCGCCGCGTTGGTTTCGGGGATGTAAAACTCGGTTTCAATCCAGCGGATCGGATCTTCAGGCGCGGAGAGAACCTTATCCCCCGTCCGTGCTGCTGCCAGCGCTTTCGGCGCGGCTCTCCTCAAGCTCTGCTGCCACTGCATTCAGCATTTCCTCAAACAATCGGGAAGCCGGAAGATCAGCCAGTTTTGCGACTTCTTCCAGGCGTTTAAGCAGATCGGGGGACAAACCCAGTTCCAGAATGCGCTTTTCCGACCATTCATCGGGGTAGCGACGCTTGAGATATTCGACGGCGGCGCGCCAGTCGCCCATCATCAGAGTCACGGTATCGCGTTCGGTGGAGCGCTTGTATTCGTAGGGCTGGCCGTCTCGTCCGATCTTGGTCTCGGTGTAGGTCTCCACCGTTTTGGACGTTTGCTTGTACGGCTTGGACGCCAGATGAATCGCTTCAATGGCAACGGCTTTAGCATTGCCTTGCGCACGCCTTACGGCTTCGGAAAATTCGGAAAAGGGGCTTTCGTTGGCCGCGCCGCGCTTCAGCCACTCATAAAAGGTATCGACGTGAATATCGACATAGGCGCAGGCATCGGCAATCGTCGCCCCGGTCTTCAGAACTTTGACGATCTTCTTCTGAAGCGCGGGAGTCAGTTTGGTATTGCGCCCTGCCATGATCACCTTCAGGGAACATCAAAAGGGAGCGGGAATCAAAAGGCGGTTCTTTCAGGGGGAACCGCCAAGCCTGTCGCACGTTCACCGAGGCGAAATCGGCAGGTACAGCCTCTTCATAAGGGTGTTAAAAGTTGCGGCGGTTTTTTCGTTGAGAGCGGCGTATTCTCTTAGAAGCGACGATCTTCTCTTGCCCTCAACTCGGTTTTCGTCTACCGCCAAACCTAATGACATGTGGGCAAGGACGGGATTTGCACCCGCATCGACTGATAGGGAGTAACTATCAATCGGACAAGTGCGCCGTTACTCAAGCGTCGCACCGTCGCTCCTACTCAATTCGGAGTGGCCTGCTGTTAGCCGACCTGCCCATACTCCATTATAAGCAAAACTTATCAATGTACCTGCATTCATATACATAGATTATACAGAAGGAGTCAAGTGACTACTCCCCAGCATTAATGCGGGGGCTTCTATGGCTCGCGGGCAAGCCCGTGCCAACGGACGCTAATCCACGTCCGAGTATGTTCAACGCAGCATTCAGATCACGGTCGATTTTGAGGCCACAGTGGGGACAATCGTGAATACGAACACTCAAATCTTTAGGAACAAGTTGACCACAACCGGAACAGGTTTGCGTTGTTCCCCTGGGGTTGACGAGCAGCACCGACCGACCAGCATTTTCAGCTTTGTAAGTCGTAAACTGCACGAACTGTCCCCAGGCAACGTCCGCAATGCCTCGATTGATAACGGTCTTACCCTGCGATTGCATGTTGGTGATGTCCAGGTCTTCAAAGACGATCATTTGGTACTGATTGACCAGTTTGCGCGATTCCTGATGCGCGAAGTTATCGCGGCGGTTGGCGCTGCGCTGGTAAGCATGCTGCAAGGCGTGAACCACCTGCTTGCGCTCCGGCGATCCCAACGGCAGCTTTTCTTTCTTGCGCTGAAGTCGGGCGATGTCTTTGGCGTCCCGCTCCATCCAGCGCTGGCGTTCAATCTTCACCCCATTGGAAAGAAAGGCGAAGGTCTTGAGGCCGAGATCGACCCCGACGATCTGTGTATTGACGGGCAACGGTTTGAATTCCACTTCGCAAGAGAAACAAACATCCCATTTGCCGACGCTATTGCGCTGCACTGTGACGGTCTTGATCTCACCCTCAATCGGGCGGTGCAGGTTGACTTTGACGATACCCACCTTCGAGAGCGCGAGCAGGTTGCCATTCAATCGCGCCCCGCCGTGTTCTCCGACCTGTGGGTAAGTCAGACTGTGGTAGCGCCCCTTGCCTTTGAAGCGCGGGTAGCCAACTTGTTCTTCGCCCGCCTTCACGCGGCGGAAGAACGCTTGAAACGCCAGATCAACCCGCACTTGAACATTTTGCAAAACCTGGGCATTCACCTTGCTCAAATCGGTTGCAATGGATTTCCAGATCGGTAGCAACTTCGCAGTCGTGTAGTAGTTCAGGCTCACCCCATCCCGCTCGTAGGCGTTCTTGCGGACTGCCAGCGTTGCGTTGTAGACCGAACGACAAAGCTCCAACTGCTCCTTGAGCAATTTGGCCTGTGCTTTCGTGGGAAGGAGTCGGTATTTGTAAGTCAATCGCATACTCCTAAGTATATACGGATTTACTTAGACTTACAACGGTTTTCACCACCGCTTTTTCTATAGGATGCGTCCAATTCCTACGGCGTCACCCCAACACGGGATAATTTCACCGTTCCATGTTTGGTGACAATCCACTGCAATTCAAAGCCTTGTCGATGGTGAATCTCTTTCAAGGTCAACTGCTCACGGTCTTCGTGATGAAGTTCCTGTAAAACTTCCTTAAGCAATTGCGGCCCTTCGGCAGCCAGCGCTTCCTCATAGGTTAAATGTATCTTGAGTCGGTTTCGAGACTGCCAGTACAGGGACTCTAAGACCGTATCTTCCAGCTTGCGGATCAACAGACCGCCTTTCTTCGGCGGCTTATAATCCAGGAAATCCAAGAGTTCCCCGTCATACCAGACCCCCATTGAACTCCGTTCCGTTGAGGGCGGCGCGAGCCAGTAACGCGGGTCCAACCACCAGCCCGTTCTGATCTGGGCTTGCTTGCGTTCGGCGGCCTTGAAATGTACGACCTGATAGGAAGTCGATCCCTGTTGGGGATCGACTCCGGTTTGAGCACACCGCTTCTGAAAAGACGCTTTCAGTGCGGCCACATCCAACGGCGGACGAGTCGTCATAAACTCCCTGTTCAGATCGGCGGCGGTAAAGGGGGTTGTGACCCCTCTACAGGATGGGGCTTATCCCCGGCATGTAAGTCGAGTAAATCCAGACAGCGCTGAAAGGCTTGCGCCGCCATGTGCCAGCGTTCGGCATTAACTGTTTCACCGGCGGCTCGATACGCCTTTTCTTCCCGTTCTGCGAAATGCAGTTCGATTTCAAGCGATTGACGATAGGTAGGCATTAGTGATTCGCAATCAACTCAATGACGATCACAAACGGAAGTACCTCGATACCGAGTGCCGCCGCCAATCCATAGACCAGGCTCACCTTAAAGCACCACGCCAATACCGCAATGGTTACAATGCCCCAGGCGATCATCAGCCCGATAAAAACAAAGAAACCCAACCACAAGAGCCAGTCCAGAAGATTGCTGCTGATAAAAGCAAAAACACGCATCATTCTTATTCCCCTTTCTGCTGCTTCAACTGTTCCCGTCTCCGTGCTAATCGAGTCCGACTCTCTAAATACGCCAGTCGAGAATAGGCTTCATGCAGTTTCCACCATGCCCAGGCCAGATCGAAGGCATTGGCCTTTTCATCGACACCTTCTCCAGCCGTATCCAGTTCGGCTTGTGCCTGACGAATGGCGGTTTCAATCCGTTCCCGTTCGACTTCGTAGGCGTCACCGATTCCTGAATCGCTCTGTTCTGGCATGTCACCGATCACGCCGCGCAACTTGCCGACGATGGCAATCACCAACGGATCGGCTTCCTGGATTTGAATACGTCCGTGTTTCACAGTAACAGCTCCTGACCCGCTGCTTTTGCGGCTTCCTGCTTCTTGGCAAGGCGGGTTTGTTTGGCGTGCTGCGCGTGCAATTTACCATCCAGCGTTAAATGGCACGACTGGCAGAGCGCAGCCAGATTGTCATCGTCTACACACATCGGATCGGGATTGTGGAGATGCGCGACAGTCAGCACGACTTTGCTTCCGGTCTTCGGATTCGGCTTGCCGTTTTCCGCGCCACAGAACTTACAGCGATTGCCGTCCCGTTCTCGAATGCGCAGGCTGATTGCCTTCCAGTCAGACGGATATTTTCGGATGTCCATCGGCATGATCTACTCCTGATGTCCATTGCCATTGACGGATTGCATTGCATTTTGCTTGCGGATCGTGCAAAAGCGTCCCATGTGCGAACTCAGCGCATTGGCCGCCCCGCGATGCGTTTTGGATGGAAAGCCGCGTCCGCAGTCCGGGCAAACGCCTGTAAACGTGCCATCGGCATTAGTGCGAACGTTGCCATCCGTCGCGCCCGTGCGTTCGCCGCCCGATGCGCCACTGCGCACGATGCGCTCCACTGTCGGCGGCATGGAGACCGGAATCGCAGTCAATGCAATCGGCTCCGCTTCCGACTTCGGAAGCGCATTCTCGAAATGGGGCGACACAGAGGCTTCGGACTGCGACGGGACCAGATGCACATCGTGAATCGGAAGCTCAAAATGATCGTAGACGCGCACCGTCGAACGCATGGACACGGGAGCGGAATGCGCTTCGGACGACGATTCGCTTTGCACGTGCGAGAAGGTATACAGGAGCGTTGAGAGCGGCAGAAACGCAGGCACGACCCACAGCGCAATATCCCGCAGGGTGATCGCATCCGAAGTCCAGAATGCGCTGACCCCTGTTCCGAGCGTCAGGAGCGGCATGTGATAAGCCATGTACAGCCATTGCAGATAGTAGGTCGCCAGTGCGAAGACCACGAAGACGACGTATTTGCGAAACGGCTGCTCGCCGCGCTGAATGCATTGGCGGATTTCGTGCGAGGTGGCGATCTGGCCGATGTCGAGCGCGAATGCAATCAGGAGCGCGGGCAGCACCCACGCGACGTAGCGCAGCGCATAGCGCAATCCGTCCTCCGAGAGGTCTGGAAGCGGCTGCATTCCACTAAAGAGCGTGCCGACGCTCCACGTACTATGCACCAGTGCGGCGAAGCCCGTTGCGATCACGAAGATTTCTGCGATCAGGTGTTGGCGAATGGAGTGCATCATGAGCGCATAATCCTTCCGTTGCCACTGCCATCCGTGCGACGTTTTTGTTCTTCAACCGTCCATACCCAGTCGGGCAACTTGTAATGCAAATGCGCTTCGACTTCTTCACGACGTGTCGCATAGCCGCGCCAGACATACGACGGAATACCCACGACTGCGCACATCGCTTGCATCAGTGAACGGTTGTAGGCTTGTATGGCTTCCCCTGATCGTGCGAGCGCAGGGGAAAGACTCTGTAAATTCAAATCGATGACATGCTGTGTGTCTGTGTTTTCTGTTTCGTCCATCGTCGTTCCATACCTCTTTTATGCTAAACTGACAAAGTACCTCTTTGAACCACCCATCTATGTCTGAAGCATGGATCGGGTGGTTTTTGACTCACGTTAACCTGACCTGTCCATTCGGCTCGATCCTGATCCGGCCTTCCTCACACCAGCGCATCAGGATTCGTTGTTCGGAGTCACACAAACGCATAAAGTAATCGGGATCAAGCGGATCGTGATAACAGCCTTGAGACGTGCTCCAGGCCACTTCGCCGTGTTTAATCCGAATCCGAAGTTCTGAGTCTAAGGAACGAATGCGAGTAGTCATCCTTCACTCCGTTCCGGCCATGCATACCGTAGCGTTCCATGACCCTCTACCTTCAACTGCCACCAGCCATAGAACTCCCAGTGATCCTGAGATACCGGATGGAGTCTTGGGATCAGGATCACGGTCTGCGGCGACAGGCGCGCGGCGTGTAATGCGAAGGGCGTCACCCAGCGACGGGGTAAAATGACGACCACCAAATCAGGAAATCCGTTACACATCAGAACTGTTTGCATCCAGGCGTCTCGCACCGAAAGACACCGTAAGGACGGATTCACCTGGACGATCTGGTAGTCCTGAAAGTAGAGCCGTTGTTCGTCGAGCGGTGGGTGACGAGAGAGATACGCGGCGATCGGAGTCACGAGTTGACTTCCTTCTCAAATTCCACTTCCAGCCGTCGCTGCTTCAGAGCCTCGCTGAGCCATTTCCGAAGTAATGGCTCACGAATCCCTAGCTCACGACAAAGCGCAGAAAAGGCTTCTTTGCGACGCCGGTATTCCTCAACCTGCTTTCGGCGTTCCTCTGCCGCCTGAAGCTTTTGAATCAAATCCTTGAATTCTTGAGGAGTCATAGGGAAAGTTCCACCTTTCAATGATTCACAAAGTCTGCAAACTCACCGGAGATGTAGGCTTTACCGTCAGATGAATCGGACTTGTTCACGGCGCTGGCGAATTTACGCCACTGCTCCACGAACTTGACCAGATCAAGCGGCGGCGTAAAGCCTTCTTCCTTGCACCAGGTTCCAAAGCGCTGTACCTGATCAGCAGTCGCGGGACGGCTGATAAAACCAACGATCCGCGCACTTGTTTTGCCTTTGCCATTTCTGGCCCGATCTGTTTTGCCCTGAAGCCAGGAGGACAGGATTCCGATCCGTGTGCCGACGTGTTCTTCGGCGTCCATCTGCCGCAGTTCTTCGTCGCTGGTGATGCCTGCCACGTACTGCGCAGTCGCGTCAAAAATCGGATTGCGGGAGCGCGGGGAAGGGGGCGGCGCGGAAATCGGGGGTTGGGGCGCGTCAGCAGCCGGAGCAGGCTTTAAGGCCGTCTGTGGGTTGGGTTTTGAATCCTCCACCGCGACAGGTATCAAAACTTCTGCTGATGAGGCTGTGACCGCGACGACAGGCGCGGAATCTTTTGTACTTAAGGGTTGCAACAACAAGGGTTGCAATCTATCAAGGGTTACAACAATACTGGACGCGCTGTTTAGCGCTTCCTGGACGCGCTGTTTAGCGCTTGGCGAAGCGCTGTTTGGGGTTTCGTAGGGCGAAGCGCTGTTTGGGGTTTCGCTTTTCTCTTCCACCAACCAGCTTGAGAGAGGCACATAGCCACTGTCGATCTGGTACGCCTCAATTAATGCTTGTGAAATTCGGCGCGGCGGATTCATGGTCACGATCTCAGTCGTGAAATGCCGACCACGCGCGAGTCCGGTCGGCTTCCGTACCACCACGAACCCGCAGCGTTCCAGTTTTTGATTGATCTCGGCGAGCTTGCCGTCCCCGATACGGCAGGCGCGGGCGATGTCCTTGAGGGTAATGGCCTTAACCGTGTTCTGGCGCTCCAGGCGGCAGTACACCCCATAGACCGAGAGCGCGTCTCCGCCAATCAGAGGCAGCCACAGGTCATAGACGTAGTTCGGGATACGAACTTCGCCGATCTTGCGACCACTGATCACGCGAATGCCGCCTGATGCGCTCTCGGTATAGAGCTTCTTGCTCATCGTCCGTCGCCCTGCGCTTCCTGATACTGCCGAGTCAAGACTTTCAACTGCCGATCCTGATCCTGAATCTTGAGTCCGATCCAGACCGGAAACGGCAGCGGCTCCTGGTTCGAGTCATGGCAGGCATCGCAATAGGCCTGATAGGTGGAATACTGAACCGGATTGATTGTCATGAGTCGTCGTCTTTCGTCTGCGCTTGCCGCCTGGATACCGATTGACGCCAGCGCTTCAACGCTTCCCGATCATCGTGGCGCATATCTTGAATCGCTTGATGAATGGCGTAAACTTCCGCACGAGCGATGCCGTATTCGTAGGGGCCGTAGTGCTCTCGAATCTCGCGCAGTTCGTCCGGCGTCCTGCGATTGCGCCACAAGCTCATCAGCATTTCATAGCGCGCCTGACGATCTACCGGAACTTCCATCTGCAAATCGTCATCGAAATATGTTTCCTGCTGTGCCTGTTCGTTCATGATTCATCTCGGATCAGGAACTCATGGGTGTCGAGGGGATCTGTTGGTGGCTCATAGTCGATCAGGGTGAGAACTGCGCCATCGGGGATAGAATGATCGGCGGCGATTTCAACCGTAGTCCACTGAGGAACGGCGTTCTCTGGCGGGCCGAAACTCTGATCGGGTGCTTCATAAGCGGCTTTTGCCAGAAAGCCCCAGCCGCGATTGCGATAGATCGTTTCCAGATCGTCACGCGCGGCCATACACAACTCGGCAAAGAAGCGCAGGCCGTGCTTGATTTCCCGATGGGTCATGATCGGCGTTCCGGTGTTCAGGTAGAGCGTCAAGAGGACGTGGTAGAGCGGGTAGAGCCACGTCAGAAATTCAGGGCTGGCGTAATTCATCTGAGAGCGCAGCATTCGCCCGATCAGGGCGATCCGCTCCTGCCGCTGCTCATGGTTGAGATGCATCGCCTCTAATGCCCGTGCCAGCTTCTCGTAGGTCATCAGCAGTTCAAGGTCTCTCGACGGTAGGTTTTCCATCAGGTTTCCTCTCAATTCACGCCCGTCACCGACGGGATCGGCTTCTCCAACAGGAAGAAATCGAAATAGTGGGCATAGCGGATCGAACACGGTTCATTCGTGGCGTGCATCGGCACGACCCGAAACACGATCCACTCCTGTTTCGCGTTGACCATGCGGACTTCAAAGGGATCACGAGCGGTCACGGTGTAATTCAGGTGCATCCCGTGAATGACCAGATCGGACAGCTTCTGAAGCGCTTCGGCAGGCGTCGCTACGAAGTCCATATTGACCGTGCCGACCTGAGAGCCGATCATCTGGACAAAGAAGCATTTCTCAGACGGATCAGAGGCGCTGTCGCCTAAGATTTGTTTCTGTCGGGTAAAGAGGAAGGCTTTCAGCCAGTCAAGCATGTTCGGTGTCCTTTCCGGGAATGCGGACGATCCAGGCCGCCTTCATTCATCAGGCGGAGACGTTCGAGAGGCGACATGTACAGGATGCGCAGATTGAGCGCTCGTAACGCATCGTTGGTGCGCGCTTCCTCTTCCGGGTGATCCGGGTAACGAATGCGCCACACCCCCATTTCGCGCGAGAAGATCAAGGTTCGGTCCCAGGTCGTGGACACGTCGAACTGATAATCTTCCGAATGGTCATAGCGCCAGACGAAGGCATAGCGGTAGCGTTCGGGAATTCCGGCGTAGAGCACGAGTAAGGTAAAGATCGCCTGGGCAATCTGTTCACGGGTCATGAAAGAAGCCTTTCACAGCGCTCTACAACGGGTCGCTAAACATGCCTTGCTGCTTCCAGTGCTCGCCTTCCTTGATCCGATCCGGCATCAGCCCCAGTTCTGCCGCGAACAGTTCGTTGAAGCGCTTATCCAGTCGTTTGATCAGCATGGCGCGGAGGTCTTCATAGGAGTCGTTGGGATCGATGTCAATCTGAAGCCGGACATCGATGAATTCATGCGACTCGCCGTCTTCGACTTCGATCTGCTTCTTGACTGTAGCTTTGGTTACTTGCATGAGAGTTCTCCTTGTAGGTTAAGAACTTGTCCAGATTCGATTCGGATCAGTGGGTGAAAGACGCGGCAACGGCGCACAGCGCGCACAGACATAGCCCGATGCGCGGGTGTACTTCCAGTGACGACGCACGAGTTCCTGATGCGCGGTTATGGTGGCATCGGTGAGGGTGATCAGGAGTCTGCATTCCCCACAGCGAGCGCGGACGGATTCCCCGTGTTTAACCGGAAGGATCATGCCGCGCTGGACAGGCACTTCGGACGTGGGGCGGAGGGTCGTCAGATCAAGGGTGATGGTGTGAGCATGAGTCGTCACTTCAGTACCTCCCGAATATCGCGGCCATCGATTTCGTTGCCGATGGCTGCCCATCCCGCACGCTTCTGTCTGGCGAACACTTCGCAGTACGGCCCGTCGATCAGCGCTTCGATCCGCTCATAGATCGCCGTTGGCTTCTCGCTGTGCTCGCCAATCGGCGTGGCAACCGTTTCGGTATCTGTCCATTCGACCAGCGCCTGGGACACGTCTTTGGCCTGTCGTTTGGGAGCGCCTTTGGTGAAAAGCAGGCAGATTTCCGAATTGGCGCGTGCCCAGTACCCCATGCCCGTAAAGGGCTTTTCGGTCTGGCGCTTATTGAGCTTGACCCAGTTGAAGGCGCAGGTTTTGTAGGTCAGTCCCCAGGCGGTTCCAAGCTCAATGGCTTCGACCAGTGTCGGCCACGTCACCCACAGGAACACGGCGCAGTCCTCGGCCATCAGCCTGTGCATCGGCAAGCCCTTCATATCCGCAAGGGTCAGGGTCTGGTAATGCGATTCGGCGCTGCGACCATGCCCGGTTTCCTTGCTGTACACCTGGAATTCCCAGGGCGGATCGATCAGCAGAACGGCGTAGGTCGAAAGCGCTTGTGGCTGCTGAGCAGCGGCCTGTCGAAGCGCTTCCTGCTGCTGCTGGCGCTCGGCTTGCCTGGCAGCGGAAACGAGGGTTTTATAGGCCGCGTCTACGCTCTTGTTGTTCAGGTGGTCGAGCAAGGCTTTCGCTTGATCAACCTTTCCCTCATAAGACAGGGCGTCGGCGGCCTTCACGACTGACTTCGCCTTTTCGTAGGTCGAGCGCTTCATGCCGACTTTTTCAGCGACTTTTGCGCGAGTTTCGCCTTTAGACGCTTCCGCCAGATTTGGCGTAACCGTCTCGGTTTTGCGACCAAGTAAGGCGTTAGTCTGTTGGGCGGCTTGCGCCTGCCGCTGCTGAGCTAACGGTGCTTCGATCTCTGTCCAGACATCTGCTTCACGGACTTTCTGTTCCGGGGTCTTTTCGCGGCTGGCGTTCTCTAACAGCAGCGCTTCCAGTTCTTCCACATCGGAGTTGAAGGTTCGATACTCGACTGGAACAGTGCTCAGTCCGAGCGCCTTAGCAGCCAGCCAGCGCCGATGGCCGCTGACGATCCGCTGATTGGCCGGGTTGACGACAATCGCCTTGATCCAGTTGGACCTGACGATCTGATCGACCAGTTCGGAAACATCCTCTTCGCCATAAATGACCGCGTTACGCGGGTGTGGCTGGAGATCGAGCGTCTTCGCCGTCAGGCCCAAAACGGGCGCTGGGGCGTGCTGCTGAGGTTCTGGCGTAGAGAGTGCCTGTTCTGTCACCGGTGCGGGATTCGGGCTTGCAGCGGCGGCAGGCGCGGCGATTTCACTGGACACCTGGAACGGTGGAAACATGCCGTCAGCCCCTTTGAATTCCAGAGCACTCACAGGGATGTCAAATTTCGGCGCACCAACCAGGGAATGGCGAAGGTTGACGGTTCCGTTGGTGTTCAGTCCGCTGATCTTATAAAGCTGCCCCTGATAGCGAACTTCTTCATGCATGTGTACTTTACGGGTTGAGATCGTTTCGGGTAGGGCGGTCAAGATAGTTCTTCGTTCCTTTCGCCATGCTTCCCACTTCGGTAAATAGGCCGGATCAACCGGGACAGGTCGAGCGCGCAGGTTGATCCGCCAGGTCATGCGATTAACGCTCATAAGGCGCTCCGATAGGCTTCGGTTACAAATCCGTCCAGGACTCTTCCAAACAACTTCTGATCCAACTGCTTTCGATAAGTGCTCAACGGAATTCCGAGCACTTCCCAATAGCTCTGTTTGGTCACAACCGGGAGATCGTCGCCTTTCGGCGCGTGGCCGTTGGCGGCTGCCGCTTTCTGAGCTGCTTTTAAAGCGTCTTCCATCGGGAGCGCGTCATAGGTGCCGGCCTTCCGTCGCGCCGTTCTGTGGTTCAGGTCTTCGCGGTAATGGAGATCGCAGAAGCGCGAGCGCTGTTTGCCCTTCACTCCGAGAATGTGTCGGGGCTGATCGCAGCCTTCGACAATGCAGGTGATTTGCTCTTTGCGTTTACGCGGTCGGTTCATCGTTAGAACCTCAGCGCAATCGAGCGGCGCTTGCCCGGCCCGATGCTGCGCCTCAGCCAGCCGAGCGCCTCCAGGTGTTTCAGGTCACGGTTGATCGTGTAGTACGAAGAGCCGAGATGCTTGCTGGCGATTTCGGTAATGTAGGGCGGTCGGTCGTAGACCTGCTGATAGGTCAGGACGTAGATCAGGATCGACAACTGCCGCTTACTCAGCGTGTTCAACCATGTGGCGGGAATGGCGTTCATTCGCCACTGCTCCGACGGTTGTCGGTTCCGTGCTTGCGGTGAATCGGAACGACGACTCGGTCTTTGCGCTGGACTTTCTGCCGTTGAACCGGATGAGCGTTCTTGGCTTGCCACTGGCGCTGGCATTCAACCGAACAGCAGCCGCCAATCGGGGGATGAGTGAATTGCTCGTGACAGTTGTTGCAAAAATGCGCGTTCAAGAGAAGCCTCCTATGCGACGTGGCGATAATTCAAGGCGCGCCCGTTCAGAAACAGCACCAGACAGTTCCGCTTGGCGCGGGGCGGAATGCCGTGATAGGCCGGGTCAGTCTTGCGTCGTTGGGCGTCCTGCCGTTCCAGTTTGCAGAGCATTAATTCAAAGCTGCGTGGAGCAAGTGCAGGTCTGTGGGTTCCAAGCCAGAGCAAGGGCTGATGCACAATCGGGCGGGTTACTTTTGCTTCTCGTCGTTTGGCTTCTTTGCGCTGGTGACGTTGGGTATGGCGTTGGGCTTTAAAGGCTTGGGATTTCACGATGACGCTCCTGTTCCAGCCACTTTCGGCCCGTCGTGAGGTACTGATCCAGATTGGACGGGGGATAGTTGATCTGCGAGAAGGTGAAGCCAAGCATCGGGCAGTCGGGAGTCAGGCAGGTGCACAGCCAGTAGCCTTCACTCTTGACCATTAGGCCGGGCTGGAATCGGGTGCGCATCGGGCGACCACATTCACAGCAAAGGATTTCCGGGGCATTCGGCGGATCAATCAATCGGGAGTTCATGACGGGAGTCCTTCGGTGACATAGCGCATTAACTGTGTGCCGAGGTAGAACGTGTAAGCCGGGGGAATGGCTTCGCTGAGTTCGTCACCCGTCATCCAGCCGATGCCCATCGCTTCCCTGCGTTCTGCGGTTCCAAACTGAACCACGCCGTCACGCTGGCTTGAACCGCCAGCGTGACCCCATACACCGACGGTTGCAGGGCGTTTACGCGCGGGATTTTGCCCACCGCCATAGACGCCAATCGGAGAGCCGTCGTTGTGATTACAGGGCGGCGTCAGGATCAGGCTGTTCCAGGAGCATTCAAACAGGCGGTGACGGCGTAACTGGCTGCCTTCGCTCGTGCCGAGACTGAACATCGTGCCGCAGAGCATGACCGGGCTGATCAGTTCGTCCCGCGCGCCTTCCACATTCTCGATGATGTACGGCCTACCGCTGGCAATCAGCAGATCGCGGGTCGGCGCAATCAGATCAGGATGTTCCCGATCCTGCCAGCGCCCGCGCCGCATGAGTGAATATCTTTGGCACGGCGGCGAGGCGTGGATCGCGTCGAACTCATGCCCATGTTCGCGGACGTATTCGAGTGCGTCGGCCTGATGGAACTCGAAGGGGTAATGCGGTTGAGGCGCAATATCGACGCCGACCACCTCGAACCCTGCGCGGAAGTACCCCATTGCAGCGCCGCCCGCACAGCAGAACAGGTCAAGTAAGCGAGGCCTGGTCATGACGGCTGTGATCCTTTCCCACTGATCGCCAGCAGGATCAGAAAGCCGCCGACTCCCAGTACACAGAGGCAGTTCAGTATTCCAAAGAGCCAGAGTCCGAGAGTCATGATTTTTCCTCATGCAAATTCGCATAATCCGAAGTACAATCAATCGCAGTGGGGGAGAGATAAGCCCGCTCCACCAGATCACGGAACATATCCCCCAAACTGCGATAGCCATATTTGCGCTTCAGGGTTTCCATAGTGTCCGGGTTGATCGTTTCGTCAGGACGGACGCGAATGCTCCAATATTCATCCGGCTTCCAATCGTGTTTTGGCATCTCACTCCTCATGAATATCCGCAAACGCATATCTCTAGAATACTAGCATTTCGTTTCAAGTGCAACTACAATTCAGGCAAGTTTGGAAACTCATACGAAACCGAGGATGCTATGGAAGAAAACAAGCTGGCCGAGTCGTTGCGCATATACATGGAGCGAACGCAAGTGACTCAAGCCGAGTTTGCCGAGCTGGTGAAGGCCGATCAATCGACCATCAGTCGGATTCGGAGCGGGAAGCAAGTGCCGAGAGTAGACCTGCTGGCGAGAATTGCCGACGTGATCGGCTTTGAACTCTCCGAAGTGGTCTACAAATATCTCAACCGACCCATGCCTCCACGCTACGAAATCTTCACTCGCGCCGCGAAACTAAGCGACGAGAAGTACGTCACCCTGTCTCACATTCTGGATGTCCTGCTCCAGGAGGATGAGGCAGCAGAAGAAAAGGAATAACTGGTCTGGATTCAGTCGATCCAGCTTGGCTCTAAAACTGTCGGTGTCTCTTGGCATAAGCACTTCTCCCAAAGTACCATCCGTGATTGGTCGGATGGATAATCGTTAAGGATATTTTATATCCCTTAACGTCCGGCAACAGGGCAACTTCACGTTTTTAGGATATTTTTCACATTCCAACTCTATCCTAACGTGTTTGGATTATGTTCAGGCTGGAATGTCGGACGGGTCGTTATATACCTTGTTTTTCCACTCATCTAGTAGCCGCTCGCCAGCCTGAACAGGTGTTTCGCCAGGCCGCATTGCTAAGCGGATCAAGGCAGCAATCGCCGCACTTTGGGTTAACTCCAAGCCAAACGCGATTCCCTTTAAGAGCACATAATCGTCTGGTTTCACGGCAACGTGCTTATAATCCTGCTTTGGCATCATTCCCTCCGAGTTGTCATCTTTGACAATCTTAATGCCAATGGTGGCAAATGTCAATGTTTGCCTAGTTGACAAAGTTGACAATTCTGCTGTATACTGTTTTTATCGATTAAGCAGTAAGCACCTACCGAAAGGAACTTCAAGATGGCAACAAAAGATTTAGGAATGACCAAACACGACCTTCTTAAAAGCGCCGCTTCCTGTGAGCGGAAGGCTTGGTTTTGGGCTTCCCAGATCAACAATCATCCGTACCTTACACGTTATAACATGACCTCCGCTGATGCGGAATACCAACTTACTCTTGCCGCCGGATTTGCAGTGGAGTATTACGCGCGAGCTGCGCGTTTGTCCTACTAATCATCCTACACAGTATCGGGGCGCTGAGCGCCCCAGAAAGACTCGCAAGATCATGAACCTACCCGCTTTAAACCGTCTCGCTCGAAAACCTTTTCACTCCGTTCTAGATGAAGCGCCGGATCAGAACGATTTCGCCTTGCTCAACGACTGCTTCGGCGTCCCGGTGACGTTTCTCTACGCAGGCTCGCCCGGCATCGTGGCGCGTAAACAGGTCAGCGGGGTAATCGTCGATGTCAAGACGACCCGTAAGGATCGGTACGTGCTGGTCAAGGTTGAAGGGCTGCCGTTTCCGAAGTGGGTCAACCTGAATCAGGTACAGTTCGTTTCGGAATCAAAAACGCTCTCAACTGCAATTAAGAGCGCTTCTGTGGAGCAAATGGCCTAGCTTCTGAATTTGTTCGTAAAGGGGTCGTCAAACTCTGGCAGGGGAGACGACCTCACTGTACACCAAAGGATCATTCTATCATGGAAACCAAATTAGCGCTATGCCGAGGGTCGATTGTTTTTCACAAGCTCACCGGAGAGATCGGGACGGTCGAAACGACCCAACTCGGCAACCTGCCCCGTGCGGTGCTCCCCGTAAGAGTCAACGCCTACGGACGGAAGCCGTACTCGATTGGCTGGCGCGCTCAGGATATTGTCTACCTCGGCGGGAACTGGGCGGAAGCGTGGTTGAAAGCCCGGCGCTGGTGCATCGAGCACGACCTGTATTTCGACGACCCGCGCTTCAACCTGATCGAACATGTGTATACCGAAGCGGCGGCAGATTAATGAACGCCGACGTGAAGAATCCAAAAATTTTGGAATCTGTTGAAGGGGCGATCTGTCAGGTCGCCCCTACCTTGCAGCCCGCCGACGTGATCCACGCGGTACTGAGTGAAGTTCAGGGCGGTCTGATCTGGCGCATCGAACCGTTCACCCGTCAAGGCCAGACCCTCTATCGGGTGTGGTTTGCGGATCAGACGGTCAAATCCTTAGTTCTGGCACGGGCTTTAGAAGAAGGCTGGTGTTTGCGGGTCGTGCAGACCTATGCCGATCCGAAGCCATATGTCGAGGTGCGGCTGATGGGGTGGTGGCACGACGTGAAACGTTTTCAGTGGGGTCAAGCAGTGAAGTGGGGGACGTGGTGATGGCATTTCAGGAGGGCGATAAGGTTCTCTGGCTTTACACCCAACCCGCAGGCTGGAATCTCTCTTGGTGGGTTCCGGCTACGGTGGTCAAAGTAACTCCGAAGCGCATCACCATTGACGCTGCACTTGCCAAAGGCGGCACCAAGCGGGTGAGTGTAAAACCCGAAAAGCTCAAAGGCAAGTAATTCATTTGAGAATCCTTCTACAGAGGGGTGAGGTATCTCTCGCCCCTTCAAGAGCCTAAAGGAAAGGGAGTCAAGATCAATGAGTCAAGAGAGACGAGATTACGCCGCCGAAATCGCGGTACTGGCTACTAAGGTGCAAATGCAGCTTATCGACGACGAGTCAGGAATTTCCGACGATTTTGCTGGCCTTATCGGGGAACTGATCACAGCAACGGCGGAATATATCATCGCATTTCAGAGCGCATATGTACAGCAAACGCAGCAGATCGCCGCGCTGACGGCGGAGCGGGACGAATTACGTGAGGCACTCAACGTTGGTGTCTTAGCCCTACACGGGATTATGTCCTCAGCCGAACGAGACGGTATTCAGTGGTACAACACATTTCCGTTCGGGCAATTAGATAAGATAGCTAAGTTGCTCGGTGTAAATATTTGGGCGATGGTGGAAGATGCTGAGGACGCCAACTCGTGATCAAGTTCACTGCGCACGGTTCCATTGACGAGATTCGCGCTCTTTTTAATCTCCTGAATGAATCCTCGGCCTGTATCGGCGTGAAAACAGGGGCTTTACACAAAGACAAAGGACTCGTGACTGGACTGCAATCCTTTGAAATTTCCATGCGCCCAGCCACGCACTTTGAACCGCTGATCCGCAAAGACTCCCCCGAACGAATCGGCTATGTCTACGTGGTTCGTGGAAAGCATACGGGAAGGTATAAGGTTGGAGAATCAGAAGACGTGGATCGGCGCATCCTCGAACTGAATCGCCAGTTCAATGACCGCTTCGAGCGACTTGCCGTGAAACACTGTCTGGATCGGTTTGCCTATGAACGGTATGTCCATCAGAAATTGATAGAGTGGGGGTTACACATCGAACGGGAAATCTACAGTATGCCCGATGAAGCGCTGGAATGGTTTACCGCGTTACCGAATGAAGTCTAGAGAAGAAAGAGGACGCAATGCCAAATCATGTGAGCAATATCATCCAACTGAAAGCGCTTGATTCTGAGGAAGATTGGCGCAAAGAAGAGGAAGCGCTCGAAGCCATGAAAGCGCTGATGAAGACTGAGACACACCCGTTCGATTTCAATGTGCTGATTCCGTATCCAGAGCAGTATAAAGCGCTGGACGACGCACGACATGAAGCTGAAAAGCAGCCGGGGATGACATGGCAGAACTTGCCCAAAGACGGCTACAACCAGGGCGGTTACGAATGGTGTGTCGAACACTGGGGCACGAAATGGAACGCCTACGACATCGGATTTACGAGTGAAGGCGTTGCTTTCCAGACCGCATGGGCGACTCCAAAGCCGATCTTTGTCGAACTCTCAAAGCGGTTTCCTGATCTACTCCTTGAAGTCGAATTTGCCGACGAGGATCGCGGCAACAATTGCGGCAAGCTGGTCTACAAAAACGGCAAGCTCGTTGAATTCGTGGATATGTCAGACCGTCCCGATTCCGAGTTGTTCGCTCGCGCCATCATCGCAGAGCAGGGCGAAGCCCATACCTACATGGAGCTTGCGGAGTTGCGCGAGAAGGTGAAGGCGCAAACACCCACCAGTTTTTCTTAATGAAGTCTAGTGGAGTAGGGGCACGATCTACCGTGCCCCTGGAAAGAAAAGAGCATGAGTGAACCACAAGGCACGCGAATTACCTGCTACAAATGCGGCTCGACGAACTGGGATTGCATCGATGAGCACAATGTGACTTGTATTGACCGCGAAACAGGCGAGGAATACCAATGTCCTGAAGGCTGGTTGCGCTGTAAAGACTGCGGCGCAACGTGGTCGGATGGCGGTTGTGAGGATGGCGATGAGGAACTGGACACGAGAGGGGAGTGGTAGGGGTATGACAGCACAGCGATTTCGCAAGAAGCCCGTCGTAATTGAGGCTGAGCAATTTATACCCGATCAGCCAATACCAGACGGGATGAAACTCTGGCCTGATGAGAACGGCGTGCAGCCCCGTGATATGAGTTTCGGTTTCATTGAGACGCTTGAAGGTCGGATGCATGTCCAGGCCGGAGACTGGATTATCACCGGGGTGAAGGGTGAGAAATACCCCTGCAAGCCGGACATCTTTAAGGCTACCTACGAAGCGGTAGACACGATCTACGGCACGCCAGAACAGCGTCTAGAGGCCATTCCGCGGCTTGCAGATGGACAACTACGGCTTATTGAACTCCAGCAAGTTGAGAGTGCTGCACTCCAAGCCCAACACCTCAGTGATACCGACTTAATCCAGATGAAGTCTCTGCTTATCGAGGAGCAGGCGGCTGAGATCAGGCGACTGCGGGAAGCACTGCAAGGCATTCAGGAAGCGAGCACTGGCGCGGTTGTGGGTTGGGATGCAGAGGAACAATACCAGTCATGGGAAACAAAAGTATTCAAACGCATCAGTGAAAGTGCCACTGAAGCATTGAAGCCGAAGGACTAATCCCCATGTCCACCAAACATAAACCCCTCTACCATGTCGATCAAGACCCGGATGGGAATTGGAAGGTCGTCGATTTACACGGGCGTGTGATTTACGATGCCCAAGGCTCTGAAGCGCCGATGAGCGAACAGGAAGCACGCGATCTGGCGTGGTCATGGAACAACGGCGCTCAGAACGACGACGAAGCAGTACAGATGATTATCCAGCGTGACGGACGGCTTCCATCATGGCTGTATGATTCGGAAGCGTCGGACGAGAGCCGCTAACCTTTTCGTATTCTGAAGTAAGGAGCAAGGCACAATGGACAAGGCAAAGCTACAGGAATTTCAAGAGCGGCTTGACGCACTTTCTCAAGAGGCCGAATCTATCCATACGGAATGGCGCGCATGGTACGATGCTGAAGAGGCTCGACATGATGCAGAGCGTGAAGCATCTCATCTGAAAATGAAAGCACGCGAAAATGATCTCGCGGCGCGCAAATCAGCCCTCTACCAAATCATCATCGGGAAGGCGGGACTTGACCAGGGCGATGTTGTACAGGTGAATCGGAACTACGACGCCTGGAAACAGGGGGACATGGCAGAAGTTGGGAAAGCGTGGCGGGACAACGATCACGATATGGATTTGATCGACGTACACGGGATTCTGGGAAGTTCCAGCTTGCCGATTGCTGTTCTTGATCTGGTACTTGACCCTGAAAAGATCGGGTGGTTCCGCTTTCAGAAAGCCGCCGATGGCGTCAATTATTATCACGGCGCAGAACTGCGAAGGAAGCTCGCCTTGATTCAGGCAGCACTTACCGCCTGGATTGAATCATTGCCAGAATAAGCGCGACGGAATTTTATACGAATCAAAAAACGACCCGGCCATGATAACCGGATCGTTTGACGTACAAGGGGAGTCTTGGAGGAAGTTACGAGGCTTTACTGGCGCTGGGGCGCTGGTAGCTCAGGCCGGGAATACCTAGCTTGACAGACTGTGTGTAAATCGTCGTCGAGAGCGCCGACGAACCCACCAGCCCCAATACCGCGCCGACAACCGTTGTTAGCATTGTGATGATGTTGGTGAATTGGTCGCCGTACTGATACTGCTTGGCAACCACATAAGCAATCCATATGATCACCTGAAGCACCAGCGCGATACTGGCAGACGGGATCGTAGCAGGCAGCAGCTTCTTAAAAAACGCTGTTAACGCCACCACAAGCGCGGCGGCCATCGGCAGAAACGTAATGTTGTTGAGCAGGGTCATGACTGCGACAAATGCGGGTTGAAGGTCTATGATGATTTCTCCTCTACAGAAAATAGCTTAAATACCGAGCGCAGAGCGTCGGCGTAAATCGGTCAGATAGGCTTGCTCACGGCGCATCAGTTCAGATTCAACCCATGCGCGCGTGTCGGGATGAAGTATCATCTTGTCTTTGTTCTTCTCATACCACTTACGCGGCTCAAGCGGTGTCCAATCGGCGTTATAAGCGCGGCCTGCGCCGAACCAATCTGCCAACATCTCACGGCGTGCCCTATCAGACATTGGATCGGCTGATAATGGATAGTAAGACGGCACATCGCGTAATTCCCAATGAGTCTGAGGATCGCCGCGCTGAACTAATTCTTGTGCGACGCCTCTATCCCAAACGAGATAATTACTCTTGCGAATATCCATACCGAAATTGTGGTCGGTGATGGTGATGCCCAACCACCATTGCCAATGATGCTTATTCCGGTGCTGGTGCAGCATCCAGGCGTGAGCAAACTCGACGCTCTCCACGTATTGCTTTTCACCGTTCGGCTTGTAGAATGTCCGCGCATAGGGGAACCATTCATCCGGCAGGAACTTATCCCAGTCATGAAAGATTGCGCTCAGAAGCGGCACACCGAATTGTAAACACGCGAGGAACACAAACCACTTGTGACGGCAAACGGCCTTGAGATAAGCCCAGTGTCGGCGCATGAACACGATCTCCTCTACAGAAAACAGACCATTAAAATCCCAATCAGGGATAGAAACGAAACGGTTAAATTCCAGGTACTTAAGCCGAGGATCATCAGGCACAGGATCAGCACCGCACGAAGGACTCGGCGGCTCACGGAGTACCATTCGGCGTGTCGGGCGGCAACTTCAGTTCACCCGTCGCGCGCTTGGCTTCGGTAGGGCTGGGCGGCATGACGAACTGCTCTAATGCGCCGACCCGCGCGGCGACCTTCTTCAGTTCGTCGCTGACGGGGGTGATTTCCGGCCCACAGTTCAGGTCTTTGGCGACTTGCTCGAGCCGGAGCGCGGCGGCTTCCAGACGTTGTACCGATTCGCGGATGTCCTTCGCCAGCCCATCGACTTTGGTGTTCGTATCGTCAAGCCGCTGATTCACTTCGTCCACGCGATCATCGGTGTGCTTATTGATCTTATCCGTGTTGTCGTTGCTGTTGGCCTGGATCGCTTTTTGAGTCGTCTCAATCTCTTGTCGGAGGTTGCCCAAAATATCCGCCGTTCTCTGAAGCTGACTCGGAACGCCTGTCTCTCCCTGAAACGCACTGGCAACACTCTTGGTCAGCAGGCCACGCTCTTCGCGCTCAGTCCCTAAGGCGGTCGTCAGGTTGCTAACGGTCGCAAAAAGCGTAGAAACCTGTCCCATCAGCGGGCGACCGAGTAACAGAATGGCGAGAATGAAAAATACGACAATCGCGCCAAAGACGAACGCGGCGATCACAGCCACCAGCGCGGCAGTGCCGAGGGTTTGTGCGGAGTCGGTAGCGGTTTGCGTGACGGTGGTCACGTCCTGCGCGATCTGGCTGAGCGGTACAGGCGTCGGCGTCACTGTTTGCGCGCTGACCATCTGCACAATGATCAAAAGGACAAGACCCAGGAACAAAATGGGAATGCGTTTCATAACGCTCCCGAATGAACTGAATACAGTCATACGATTAGCCCCCGATGGCTATAGGTAAACAATACCACTGCATTAAGCAGTGAAGTCTCGTGCCAACCGCCGCCGCAGGCCATCGGGGATAGCTGCGACTTTGGTCAACACGAGACTTCAATGTTTATTGTAGTGTGAAGTTCGTAAAGCAGATCATACAGATTACGAATGCGCGCCGCCGTGCAATGTTAGGAAGCTGCAAGGTTGGCTGGCGCTATGACGGCGTAATCCAATTCGAGCAAAAGACTACAGCTACGCCTTCAGTCACATCAGATATAAGCGCTTCGCCTGTATCGATGTTTTCTAACACGACGACGTGATTGAAGATTTCCCCTTGCGCACCGTTGGGGTAAAGATTGATGGGGTCTCCGAATAAGTGCATTTTCCCATCTATTCCAGGGGAATAGTACAGAAGAAAATCACTCGTTTTAAACAACAGATCGCGTAGAGCGGGTTCATAAATATGCCATTGCCTTCGCCCGATACCGAGTTCTTTCCCCGCATGGTTCATGGATTTCAGGTGGTTAAGCGTTATCTGATTCATGAAAAGCCCCCAATGCGTTTGTGCTGAGACAATTATAACGCTTTATGCCAGCACGAGCGCCGTTGCGCCAGCCGTGATCCACGCTTCCATAAACTGCGCGCGTGCATAACTAATATACGATCCGGCATTGCCGTTTGAATCGGGATCATGGGTCACTACCGATTGATCCGAATACCCGTTGATGACCAGAATGTGACTGCCCTCGTATTCCTTGTCCCAACGGGTAGGCAGCAGGTCGTACCACACCAGCGCGATCAGCGGCTTCTGTACGTCGATGTTCGTCTTGATCAGGTCGAACTCGCTGCCTTTCGTCGCCGTTGCGAGTGTCATTTCAGGCAGATAGGCGCGGGATGCCTTCTGAAGTTCGTCCAGTCCGGTCAGATCTTTCGGTCCCTTGCCCAAATAGAGCGCGATGCTCAATGGGGTGATCTCGGTGGGCAGCGTGACTTTATCAAGCTGACGGTTGTATTCCATCAGCATATAAAGCGAGGTTTGGCCGCACAAAGCGGTATATCCCGCGCGCCAGTTAAATTCGCTCGAAAACGGCATATTCGGAATGACGACGCGATTCGTTTCCGCCTCGGGCGGATCAGCCCAGCTTGCCACGCCGTTAATCGTGTTCGCTGCCCAGCCCTGATTACCGAGCTTATCCGTGACCCGCTGCCAGTTGAACCCGTTGGTAGTGATCACGGGTTGGGCAAAGACCGTAATCGTTTCGCCGTTCGCCATGACGCGAATAGCCGTTGTGCTTATAGCAGGCGTAGCACGTAGGTTCAATCCGCCCGCGACAGTCACAACTTTTGGTGCCGGACTGCTACCCGTCGGATAAGTCGGCGTCGTTGTAGCAGCTAACGGATGATTGGCGTTCACAATCAGCATATGCTCCTGGATTTCAGGATGATCAAGCGTTCCAAAGCCGGATGATGACCCATTGCCGAGCGGCCAGGGGTCAATCGAGAAGTGCAGGCATGGAAAATTGTACGCCTGCATTTTCGCGGCGTGGCTGTCCTGCCAGGCGTTGAACTGCGTCGGCGTCATGAAGGCACGCCAACCCTTGTTGGCGTTCAGGATGGATTGAATTGGCGCGTACTCGGTAACCAAGCACGCCGCGCCGATGCTCTTGAGCCAGTCGAGCGGGGCATACCCGCCTGCGTCGTGATCCGCTTCGCCGTCCAGGTACAGATGTGCTCCGACGAAATGACCGCGTTGGGTCAGGGTCAGGATCGTACTTTGGTGCTTCTGCCACGCGCTGACGGCCTGATTGGTCTGCACGTTGTAGCCGACGATCTTCTTGCCGCGCGCTTCCGCCCGTGCCATCGCGGTTAAAGTGACCTGCTCGAGCACATCGGGCAAGCCGACCTCGTTCCAGCAGTAGTATGCATCCGCGTCCGGCGCGGCAGTAACCAGCGCATCGACGAACGCCGCCGGATCACTGGAGATACTGCCGTCGTTGGTCGAACGGAAGATGACGGTCAGCCCGCGCGCTTTGCAGGCCGTGACCAACTTGCTGCTGTCGCGCACCAGCACGAGATTACACGCCGTCTGCAAGATGGCCTGCTGTACGGCATCGGACGACAGGTTGAAATCCGTGACGTTCGGGTTGAGCAGGGTGAAGGTCACGGCGTGCGGGTATCCAACAGAGGACTGAACTGATCCGCTGGCAAAATAAATTCCACCGCCCGCCCATGATCGATACACCAGTGATGGACGCCCGCGTGCTGGCCTTGCGCATCGGCGCGTGGAATCAGATCATCGTATGTCCACACCCACACGTTCCACGTCACCGTTGGACTGACGGCAATCAGCACGTAATGCACGCCCGTCGCGGTGTCCAGCTTGATCTCGTAGCGAATCTGCGCGTCGGCTGGCAGTGCCCAGTAGCCGTAATTCCCGCTGTTCACCCAGAACGAATCCCCCAGTTGCCAGCGTTCGAGCACCGCCAGTTGATCCGCTGTCAATGTGTGACCGGTTGAGTTCAGGGGACTCAAGTCGATGAGCGTGCCGCTGTAGAGTGCCTGCCACGAGGGGCAGAACAGCGGCGTTTGCGCGTAGGCACGGCGCAGGGTAAGCGAAAACACCAGCACGCACAGGATCAGACTGATCAGAGTCAGTTTCATCGTTCCTCTTTAGGGATGATAGGCCGCGAGTAAAGCAACTTCCTGAGCCGAGAGTGCGCGATTGTAGAAGCGGAGTTCGTCGAGCAAGCCGTAGAAATTCAGGGAGGTAGGCGCAAAACCGCCTAATATGAATGAGGTTCCGTAGACGGCGGAATAACCATCGGTCACGGTTGTGGTGATGGCTTGGATGCCATCCGCATACCAGGTCACGGTGACATTGTTTCCAGAGACCGAAAACACGCAGGTAAAATGATGCCACTGTCCCGGAACTGCCGGAGTAGTGACTGTGATTAACGTTTTTTGAGTGCCCGATCCATTTGCCCAGGATGCGAGCAACGTATTACTAATGGCAACCCCGACGTAAAAATTAGAGGTTTCCCCACTGAAAATCGGCTGCGTTGCGCCAATCGATGCACCCGGATTTGCCCAGAACGCAATCGTTTTAGTGGCAATCTGAAACGGAGTAACGCTTGCCAGTTGCACCGAATCCTTATAGCCGTTGAAGTTCCCGGCGTTTCCAAATTGCCCGGCAGCTGTTGAAGGGGTGATCCGGTAGTGGCTGGTGTTATCCGGTGTGACACCCCACGCGACCGAGACCGTGACCTGCGTCCCCGTGTTGCTGCTGATGGTGCGGATTTGCCCCGATCCCGTGCCGCTGGTGATGGTGATGGTGTGGTTCGCCCAGGCGTTGGTCGTCCACGATTGTCCGGTATCATTCAGTGTCGTTCCGCTGTTCGATCCGGTACTGGTTCCGGTCACGCCTTTCGCTGTGCCATGATTGCCTTGACCGCTGCTGTCTACAACTTCGTTGGCGACGCCGCTCCAGATGGACTCATCCATCTTCCAGTAGCCAATCAAGCCCTGCCAGAACTCTCCGGCACTGTTCGCGCTGTTTTTGCCGCGCACCGCAGGCAGAGGGTACGGCATTAGCTCATCTCGTAGTGATAGAGGCAGGAAATAGCGATGTTGCCGCTGACACTCGCGCGCAAGATGATGCGATTGCCTGCGACGGAAGTTTTGAGGTGATCACGCGGCGTCAGTTGGATGAAACCGCCGTTGGCCGGGATATACCCGCGCACCAGCAGCCGCCGCGTGTTCTCCTCCATGATGTCGAGGCGCATGGTGGTATCGGTCGAGACGATCAGATCGTCGATCACGATCTTGTTTTGCGCGGGCGGCGTGTCCGTCAGAATCAAATCCGAGCCGCTGGCGTCGCTGCTGGTGACGCACGCGCCACCCAACGAACCGGTGACGCCAAGACGGCTTCCCCACGACGGGCCGTCATCCGAGGTCGCGCCTATCGAGCGGGCTGAGTTACGAGGGGGCATTGCGTTTTCTCCTGAGTATGGGAAATAAAAACCGCCCGCAGGCGGTTCAGAACATGTGAGAGGTATTCCCGATCCGCCTTACGGCTGGATCAACATCCCGTAGAGCGCCTCGACGTTGAACACGTTTGAGGTGCTGGCGACGCTGAACTTCGCTTTGACATCAAAAGTATTGTCGGCGGTGACATCGAGGCTGTTGCTGCCCCACGCGCCGCTGCTGTTCGCGCCCAGTTGCAAGAGTTCGCCAATGCTGGCTGAGGATGAGGACGGCGTAGAGGCGTCGAACACGATCAGTTCGATGTCCAACAGGCCAAAGGTGCTCAGGCTGGTCGGCAGGGTCAGGGTCAGGGTATTGAGTAGGGTTGCGCCGACGTAGACCTTCAAGGCCAGGGTGCCGGGGCTGCTGCCTGCCGTTTCCAGGCCGAGATAGATCAGCAGTCGCAGGACGCTGCCCTGTTCAATCGTGTTGGCGGCAATCGTCATCGAGCCGCTGGCGGCGGTGCCGACCAGCGAGGTTTCGGTGGTGGTATTCGAGACCGATGTGCCACCCTGATCGACATAAAATGAGGTATTGCCCCCACCCCCGCCGGAGGGCAGGTCGCCGATCTCGACGTATTTCGGCGCATCCGAATCGGCGCTGTCGTTGATCAGCAGCTTGTCGGCACTGACCGGGCTGGATTTCCGAGTCAGCGCGGCGATTTCGCCAGAGACATTCTTGTGAAAAGCGTTGATGTCGGTGGTCGGCGCGATGCCCTGAGACGAAATTGAGCCGCTCTGCTGCTGGCTATCCGGGCGAACGCTCAGATAGCCCTGATCGTCGTGATAGAACTCGACCGGAAACCACTGGTTGTTATTGGCCGCGCTCAGGGTCGTCGGCACTAAGCCGTGATGCTTGGCAATCGAGGCAGTCGAGTCCAGAAAGCGCGTCCAGACCCGCGAATCATCCTGATTGACGGCAATCGTGAACGCGCCGTTGACGAATGCACCCAGATAGCCCCGTAGAGGGGTGCTGGCGGGCGTGCTGGCGGCCTTGTCGTACTCACGCAGGGCTTGATCGAGCGCATCGGCCATTTACCAACTCCCGCAGATATTCAGAATCGTGCCGCTGATCGACCCGGTTTTATCGACTAAGCCCGCCCCATAGGGATCGGTGCTGAATTTCAGCACGTTTTTCCCCCAGACGAAGATCGTCCACGGATCGTCCCAGGCGAAGCTGCAACCGAGGTAGGTATTGCTGCCCCCCGATAACGTATCCAGAATCGTCCAGGCCTGCGCACCGTCGTCTGAAAAACAGAGCGGGTTGAGCGTCGAGGTATCGGTGTGCTGGCCGCACAGCAGCACGTGATCGGCGATTAAATCCGCCGTGTGAATCGCAAACTGTCCCTTGACGGGGCCAATCGTGTTCCCGGTCACAACCGGGGATACGTCAGTTACAACCGTCCCGACCACCTTCTTCGTGGTGAAAACGTTGCCGTAGTAAGCCGTGCGCTCGCTGGCATCGGCGTACGGAATATGGAGCATCTGTCCGGGCGAGGCAATCGCGGGAACCGCTAAACCGCTGAAATGCACCCCTGAATCGAGGCTCTGAAGCGCTTCCTGAGTGCTGCTGTTGTTGACCATCGTCATGAACAAGCGCCCCGGCGTGTGGGCAGACATCGCCAGTGTGCCGTTCAGGACGGCCACGGTATCGACCAGGGTATCGGTCGGGAAGGTCGCGCCGTCGGTCGAGACTAAGGCATGGACTTCGTTCGGGCTGGCGACGTGCTCATAGAGCGCGGCGACGAAATTCTGCTGCACGCGCTCTGTCCAAATTCCGAACGCGCCAAAGCTGTCACTGCCGGAGAGGGTTTTCAGGAGGGTCAGGGTGCGCGCCCCGAACACGTCCACAATGCGAAAAATCTTGGTCAGGGTCACGATCCAGCCGTTGACCTGGGCGCTGATTTCCAGATAGCGCGGACTGTAGGCATCGGCGATAAACATGACAACGGTCGAGCCGAGCGTGCCCGACAGGTCGTGATCCGTCCAGGTCGGCGGCGTGGTCTGAAAGTTGGTGGTCGTGAAGACATGGCCGTTGCTGGTGAAGGCCGCCACTTTATCGACGGTCTTGATCAGATCGCCATTGAGATCGGTCAACGAAGTAACGCCGTTGTTCTGGAGCATGGGCAGGGTTTCACCCGGCCCGCCGTCCGTGACCTGCTCTAAGGTGAGCGTGATCTGCTTCGGCTCGTCCGCTGCCGCCGCGCCGTGCGTCCGGCTGATGTGCTTGACCAGAAACAACGCCTGATTGAGCACTGTCCCGCGAATACTGGGCGATGTCCAGGTGATCGAGATCGGCTGGTTCCAGGCCAGTTCGACCGTATCCAGATTCCCAAATAACTTGAGCGGCTCATCCGGGCGGTTGTTGTTGACGCGCCAGAAATGGAAGCCGTTGAGGATGTTCAAATCCGACTGCGGCGTCGGGTAACTTAAGAACTGATCGGGCAGTTTGGCGGTCTGGGTGCCATAGGCGTCGCGCTTGCCGGGCGCAATCGAGCCGTAGAGGAGTCGATTCCCGCCGTTCCAGACATCCCCGTTGGCGTTGACGACTCCGGTCGCGTTGGTCTTGGAGGTCGGCAGACTAAAGCCGTCGTCGTCCTTCCAATCGGCACTGGTCAGTGCTAGGGCGGTCTGCCGCGCGCTGCGGGTGGAACTGTTCAGGTAATCGTAATGGCGCTGCATCCAGATATGGGAGAAACTGTCACAGGCGACGGCGCTCATCAAGGCGGCGGCGGCAATCCCAGCGCTGGCATCGACCGCGCCGAGCGTTGACCAGGCATCCCCTAACGGCAGCGTCATCATATCGGCTTCAACAGCGACGCCGGAATAGAAGACGTTGACCAGCGATCGGAGCGTGGAATAGGCGCGCAGGCTGAAATCAAAGACCCGATCCACCGTCATGTGTTCCATTTCGGTGTAGGTCGTGGGCGTCGATCCGGTGTTGCTGATCGTGATGCTGGTGGTCTTGAACTTCTGCATCCAGGTCGCCGCGCCGCCGATCTTGATGCCGTAGGTCGAGGCTTGCAACTTGAGCAGCGGATCGTCGTCCGTGACCCAGCCCATGACCTGATCGACGTAGGCTTCCGGCGGATCGGCGCTGCGATCTTCTGCCCAGGTCGGCTCTTCAAAGTAGCAGACCAGCGACCGCTCTGGGAGCAGGGTCGCGGAGGCATCGTCGGCATTGCCGAAGAACTCAATCTGCATCTGACGATCCGCGTCCTGCTCGTCGGACGTGACCGCAAAATTCCGCAGCACGTAGCTCGGATTGGCCGGATCATCCGCCCAGATCGGAAAGTAGAGCCAGGCCGACGCGCCGTTGGTATCGTAGACGACCAGATAAATGTAGCGGAAGCCCTTCGGAAAGGTGACGACAATCGTATCCGAGGTCGTGGTGCCGGTGACAATCGTGCCATCGCCGACGGCCCACAGTGCCGACTCGTAAGCCGCGCCGGGGTTGAGGATGACACTGAATAAACTGGCGTTGAGAGTCACGGTTCGGTAGGTCTGGCCGCTGTCGAGCCAGCCGAACGGACGCACCATCCTGGGCGAGCCGTCGGCGTTCATCCCGGCGACTAAATTCGGCTTGGGCGGAAAGGCAATCGACCCGCCGGGGTAGGTCAGGTCGTAATCCAGATACTCGGTAATGGCGGTGATGTTGCCGGAGCCGTCGAGGGTCGGCACGATCCGTTTGGCGATGCGCCAGGGCAGCCACTCATACCGGACGGTGACGTAATGCCCGACCTGGATCGGCACTTCCGAGGGCGCAGTCTCGGCGATCAGCAGGGTGGTGCTGCTCCCGCTCCGACGGATTCGCACCATGCCCACATCCCGATCCCCAGCAGTGGTGCCGATGTCGCAGGTCATGCCGGATTCCACGTCGGCGAAGTCGCTGCCGCTGACGCTGCCGACCGTCAGTTGGTACATGCCGTTGGAGGAACTGTCGTTGCTGATGGCGGTGACGACGCCCTGCCCGTAAATGGCGCGCGGCGCGACGGCCAGGCCTCGCGCGATGTAATCGCCGCCGCTTTCCATCAGCGCTTGTTCGGTCGATGTCGTGACGGTCATAGCGCCACCAAATCCAGAAAGGTCAGGCGCAACTGCTCCCAGTTGTACAACCGTCCCCACTGCGCTTGCGAACTGTCGCCGAGATCGACGATCGTCAGGGTGGCGTTGTAGTTGTTCCAGGTATTGAGGGTCTTGTTGTAGGCACGCAGGGTGATATTCGGGCCAAACGTCGCCTGAAGATAGGCGTATTCGGCGGCGGAAATCACGCCAAAGCTCCACGTCACCCAGGGCAGTCCCCAGGTTTTCGACTGGCGTGCTCCGGTCAGGGCGACGCCCTGAAAGCCGTGCCATTCGGTCTGAACCGCGCGCCGCATGGTCGTAAACAGCGGCGGATTCAGGGCATACAGCGGTTTCAGCCCGGCGGCGTTGCTGCTCCCGGCGGCGATCATGTTGATGTTGTCGGTCACGGCTTAAGCTCCAAACTGGGCGCGGCTCATGCGCTGAAGGACGGGCGCGATTTGATCGCGCGCGATCTGGACAAAGGCCGAGGCATCCACTGCACCCGGGACGTTGATGGTCAGGTTCATCCCGCCCGCGCCGCCCTTGTTCTGCTGCGCCGTCAGGACACGCTCGCCGGGGTGCAAGACCGCCAGCATGGTTTTCGGTACGTAGTCAATCCCGGAGGCAAAACTGCCGATTCCGAACCCGCCGTAGCCGTTGCTGTTGTTGTAGTAGCCCTGATAAAGTCCGCTCAGGCTGCCGGACACGTCCCCCGGCAGGCCGATGATGTTGCCGTTCGAGTCGGTGATAAAGCCCTGCCGCGCCAGTTCCTGCTGAATCTGCTGCAAGCCACCCGCTTCATTAGCGCTGCCCTGATTGCTCTCGTAGTTGCCGAGCCGTCCGCTGTAAACGTTGTTCTCCTGCTGCTGCTGGGCGAGCGCGGCCTGCGCCGCATTCAAAATGCTGGTCGCATCGGCGCTGATCGCCGCGCCGAGGTTCGTCCAGGCTTGTTGGGTCTGGTTGGCGTAATACTGGGCATTGAAGGCGGCGGCCTGCTCCTGGCTGAGCATGGCGGCGTTGGCGTTCTGCTGATTAACCAGCGCCTGCTGGTAGGCCAGTTGATCAGCGGCTAACTTGGCGGCGTTGGTGCGCTGCTGCGAAGCCAGTTGCTGCGCTTCCGCCGTTCGATCCTGCTGAAGCTCGGTCTGTAACTGCTGCTGCGCCTGCTGATCCTGCTGGCTCTCCTGCCGCCGCGCGTCCTGATCCGAGACCTGCTGACGGGCGAGCGCGGCCTGGGCTGCGGCCTGATCGCCTTTGGCGATGTCCTCTTTGACCGAAAGCGTCGTCTGCTCATGGCTTTCGAGGATTTTCTCGTTCGTCTGCTGATCAATCTCGATCAGTTTCTGGGCGGTTTCCTGCCGCTGGCTGAGTTCCTTGTCCGCTTCATCACTTTCAATCTGCGCAATGGCATCGGCGGCGGCCTGCTGATCCTGGATGAGCTGCTGATTGGTGGTGTAGACCTGCTGGGAAGCGTTGACGTAAGCCGTGATGTTGGAGAGTTGGGCGCTGTTGGCGT
>Ga0335069_10000760_pt1 | contig 52513 bp, 39 predicted proteins | sample Lox_Sample_11_FD_206714 | JGI IMG/M metagenome (GOLD analysis project Ga0335069, IMG submission 206714) | Soil microbial communities from Loxahatchee National Wildlife Refuge, Florida, United States - Lox_Sample_1.1 | ecosystem: Environmental > Terrestrial > Soil > Wetlands | place: USA... | reverse complement strand
ACCCTGCCGCGAAGCATTGGACGAGATTCTCAAGCCGGTGGGGCTGGGATACAAAGTGGACAGGGGGACGGTTGTCCTGTCGTGCCTGCCCACCCCTGTGGTCGCAAGTCGCACATCCGTCGGCGAAGCGAAGCTCTTCAATGCGCGCGTGGCGCTGCGGGCGGCCCCCAAGGACACGGCGCGCGCGCAGAAGCTGCTCCTGGAGATCGTGGACAAGGACAAGGATACGCTCAAGCCCGGGTCGCTTTGTTACGCGTACGTTTACCTGGGTTACATCGCCGACCGAGCCACCAACCGTGAGCAGGCCGTCGCCTGGTTCAAACGCGCGCTGGAGGTGCCGGGTGCGGACCGGTGGATTCGGGACTGCGCCGAAGACGGCGTAACACAGCCGGTGACCTGGATTCAGCACCTGGACGCGAACTGAGGAGAGCCCGGGAGAGGCAGGAGACGACCTTGCCCATCCGGCGGATTGCCGCGCGGCTGCATGGGAGGTCCCGGGCCATGATGGTTGCCTGCTTCATCGAAACAAACAGGAGGCGGGTGGAAATGAAAATAAGTTGTTCCCCCGTTACATTTGCCACGATGCTCGAAAGGGCGGATACGAAGGAAGCCATTGGTCTAAACCAGTCACGCCTCCGCTCTGCTCGACCAGTCCAAGCAGGGCACCACCGCCGGGCCCTCCGGCCTTTGACAGACCCGGTTGAGGGGCCTAGGCTTTTCCTATGAGCATAGCCACGGAGCTATGCTCGCCGTTGCGCCGCATCAAGAGGCGCGAGCGCTTGGGAGACTGGCAACCGAAAGAGAGCTATGAAGCACATTGCGTGTCCTGTTTTCAGGACTTCACTCTTCTGGCGGGGCCATCGGGCGCCGCCTTCGCCGCTGAAGTGCCGCCTTGGCCGCGAATCTATTGGTTGGCGGCGGCACTTTCATCCCAATGCATGAGCCTCTCGTTATGAACACAAGCCATCCAAACTCTGCCCTCACGTCCCTTCGTTCCTTACCGCTCGTTCCCCCGCTCACCCTCGCCGCCGTCCTGGTGTGCCTGGCGCCCGGCGCGCAGGCGCAACTGCCCAACGCTTGGCAGATCAACGATGATGCCACCAATGCGATGCTTTACTACTACACCAACCTTTCGACCGTTGCGCAGCAGGCCGCCACGAATCGGCCCGGCGGCTTTGACTTCACCATCAATGCCCGGTTCGTGCGCGATTTTTCTAACCCGGGCAGCCTGACGATAATCGCGATCTACGGCGATGGCTCCAAGCGGTGGGAGATTCTGTGGTCGCTGGACAGCAACGGCAATCTGATGTCCACGCTTTACGGCGGCAACACCTACCCCGTGACCACCGATGGCACGGGCACCAGCCTTTACCATACCTACCAAATCAGCTACAACCCCACCAATGGGCTGGCCAGTTTTTTGGTGGATGGGCAGGTGCTGACGACCAATTGGGCGGGTAACACTCTGGGGTGGACCGCCGGGGAGCTGGCGTGGGGCGCACTCAGTAGTGGCGGGGTGGGGGCGATGAACTTTCACTCCGTGAGCTTCGACATCAACGGGCTGGGCGCCGTGGCGGCGTACGATGCCGGCACCGAAAACAACCCCGCCCACGCGCCCGACCCCGCCAGCCAGGGCTGGGTTTTGTCGCCGTCCACCCCGCCATCAGGCACCAGCACCAACGCCCTCTCGCCCGACAACCCCCTGTTGCCGTCGCTGGTGACTTTGGCGGCCAACGGGTTCACCACCAACAGCGCGGTGCTAAACGGCCTGGTCAACCCCAGCGGGTCGGCAACCGCGGCCTGGTTCGAGTGGGGCACGAGCACCAGTTACGGCCACCTCACGGCGGCGCAGGCTGTCGGTGCCGGCGCCTCAGATGTGGGGGTGTCAAAGGTCGTCAGCGGCCTTGTCGCGGGCCTGGACTATCACTACCGGGTGGGGGCCAGCAATGCTTTCGGGACCATCCTGGGCGGCGACCAGTCATTTCCAATCCCCTCCTTCTTCCCACAGACCATCCCCGGTCTGCCGGGAGTTAACTTGTGTTCGGTGGCCTGGGGCGATTATGACCATGACGGAAGGCTGGACATCCTCGTGGCCGGGCAGGATACCCACGGTAACCTGATTACCGAAGTGTGGCGGAACACAGGCAGCGGATTCGCCAATATCAATGCGGGCCTGCCGGGAGTTTACTACTGTTCGGTGGCTTGGGGCGATTATGACAATGACGGAAACCTGGACATCCTTTTGGCCGGACTTGATATCAACTATAACCTGATTACCCAGGTGTGGCGGAACACGGGCAGCGGATTCACCAATATCAATGCCGGCCTGCCGGGAGCTTTCTACTGTTCGGTGGCTTGGGGCGATTATGACAATGACGGAAGGCTGGACATCCTCTTAGCCGGGGACGGTCCCAATGGCCCGATTACCGAAGTGTGGCGGAACACGGGCAGCGGATTCACCAATATCAATGCCGGCCTGCCGGGACTTTACAACTGTTCGGTGACCTGGGGCGATTATGACAATGACGGGAAGCTGGACATCCTTTTGGCCGGGTTTGATGCAAACTTGAACCCTATTACCGAAGTGTGGCGGAACACGGGCAGCGGATTCACCAATATCAATGCGGGCCTGCCGGGAGTTTACTACTGTTCGGCAGCGTGGGGCGATTATGACAATGACGGGCAGTTGGACATCCTCTTAGCCGGGGATGGTCCCAATGGCCGGATTACCGAAGTGTGGCGGAACAACGCGCAGTTCTCGAACGCGCCACCAGCCGCGCCCACCGGCCTGTCCGGCGCCGTCTCCGGCGCCACTGTCACCCTGAATTGGACCACCCCCACCGATGACCACACCCCCGCCGCCGGCCTCAACTACAATGCGCGCATCGGCACCAAGCCGGGCGCCTCAGACGTGCTCTCGCCTATGGCCCTGACCAATGGACTGCGTCTCCTGCCCGCGCGGGGCAACGCCCAAGCCGGAACCTACGCGCTCTATTCCCTGCCACAACTGACGTCGGGCCGGGATTATTACTGGAGTGTGCAGGCGGTGGACAGCAGCTTTGCCGGCTCGCCCTTTGCCGCGGAAGGGTCGTTTACCATCGGCCCGCGGTTGATCAACCCCATCCAGTATTCAAGCGGTGTCTTTGAATTCTACTACACCAACCGGAGCGTCCTCGTGCCGAACTATGAAGTCCTGGCCTCGACGAATCTCGCGCTCCCCGTCGTGGACTGGACCCGCCTTGGCTCCGCCATCCCCCTGGGCAACGGCCTTTATCGCTTCACCGACATCGGCGCCATCGGCCAGCCGCAACGCTTCTACCAGTTGGTCTCGCCATGAGCGGCTCGCAAATGCCATCGCTGGTTAACCGCTCCGGGAGGCAGACGTGGAACGGTGGAAGGGAAGGGTACTAACCGGAGGTTCGCCTGGCGCGGTGCGGGTTTGCTCCTTGAGCGCGCCGGAAGATTTGCGAAGATAGGTGCCTGCCGCGCACGATGCGAGCGGAGTATCGCGGAGCGACCTACCACCCTCCTTCGCCAAGGCCACGGAGGGGCAAGCGCGATGGATCGGGGGGACTTGCCTTCGTCGGACTACGGCAAAGCGAGACCGGCGGGAGGATATATTCGTCAAGGGCGTTGACCGCCATGACTCTCTGAAGACGCTGGCCGAGGCGTCCCAGAAGACGGGCTGGCAGGTGCCTGCCTATTGCCTGAGGCGAAATGACTTCCACCTGGTCGTGGAGACGCCCCACGCCAATCTGGCGGACGGGACGCGCTGGTTCCTGAGCGCCTACACGATTCGGCTCACTCATCAGCTCAGTTTTGAAAGGGCAGGTGCGGGGAAATGCGGAAATGCTGAAAGCGGACACGGTGCAATGTGGAGGAGCGCCGGTCGCCGACCCGGCGCGAACCAGCGACGGCGGCCCCGCGCCGGGCCGGCGACCGGCGCTCCTCCGAAGCGGGCTTGCCGAACCTACATACCGGCGAGCCGGCCATTGGCCCTTCCCAAGCCTTTGGGCATCAACTCTTTCGGCATCCCCCCGACAACCTCCCCCCACCGCAACCACACCGGGACCACACCGTATCCTCGCCGTATCCTCACCGTAGTACCTCTAATAGCCTATTAGAGGTACTACGGTGAGGATACGGCGAGGATACGGTGTGGTCCCGGTGCGGAGACGGTGCTGTAACCCGGAAAAGGGCGCCGAAATGCCGGGAATCGCCTTTATGCGGGCGCGGAGAGGACCCGGGCGCGGAGCACTTGGGGGACATCAATCCAGCCGTCCGTGTGCTGAAATACGCGAAACCAGACGGCTTGGCCAACTTTCGGCACCCCATACCGGGCGACAAACGGCTCGGTGAGGTCGTGCGTGCCGTCGGCTGGGGCAGCCAGCAGCACCAGAAAAGGGAAGTGCTGGACCACGCGCACGCCACTGCTGGTGGGCCTGGCCGCCTGCACCACTATATATTGGGCAGTCGAGCCATGGACACGTAGATAGATGGCGGGCCTGCCCGCGACGTAGGACACCGCCAGCTCAAACACGGGCCTGGTGGAGAAGACCGCCTTCGCAGGCGGGTCGGAGAACTGAGGAAGCCCGAGATCAGCGCGCCGCACGTTCAACCTCACAAATAGCTGGTAGCAGTTGCGTCGCACCCGTTCGCCCGTCTCGGTGATGAAGTAGGTGTTAGCCGCTAAACTGCGCCATGCGGCGCACTGGTTCAGGGTCAGGGTGGACCAGCGGCGGGTGACCGCGGGCACGTTACGCCGGTGGTCTTGCTGGGGGGCGGTTTGAGGGTTCTTCGGTATCGGGGCGGCACTGCCGGCCCAACCGTAGCGGCCTTTGAAGGCTCGCACACGCTTGGCTTTCTGGCTCTTGATCCAGGCCCGGCGCTCTTTCTCGCTTTTGGGAGGTTTGAACTTCGCCATAGGCGCCCATTCTTGCTGCTCGAGGCCCGCCAGGCAAGCCCCGTGCAGGTGTCGTACAGGTCAGTCAATGATAATGCACACTTTTCCTGCGGCCTTTACGCCACATATTACATTATCTTTGGCAGTTGCAAGGAAGGCAATCTGCCGACAACTTCAGTTCGAATTTCTAGTTTGAGCTTTCTTCAGCGGGGAGTTTACGGTCACCGGCTTACTGGCCTGTCAATATATCAGCCGAAAGAACCGGTTCGTGGCCGGGAGGGAGTTGGTAGCGAACACGTTGGTGCCAACCGTGAACAGTTGCCCCGTGTAAGCGCTCCAGTGGTTGCTGGAAAGGCCGGGTTCGTACTGCAGCGTGTAGCAGCCGAAGCTGGACGGCCAGGACACGACGAGATTCGTGCCTTGCCGCACAATCCTGAGCTGCGGTGGGGTACCAGCAGCGACGATCACGGCGAAACTGCACTGGTTCGTGCCCACGGAATTGGCGGCGGTGCAGGTAACCACGTTGGTCCCCAGCGCGAAGGTCGTTGGCGAGGTGATGGTGCTGGAGCCCCATTGATAGCTGAGAACAGGCGCCGGGAATCCTGTTGAGTTCGCGGCAAATGAAATGGCCGGCGGCGAGCACGCCCCGTTGGCGGCATTGGTCATGATGTTGGCGGGGCAACTGACCGTGGGCGCTTCGTCCACAGCAAGCGTGAACGTCTGGGTTGCGTCGCTGCCGACACCATTGTGCGCCGTGAAATGCAAGATGTAATTCCCGCCCGCCCCGCTGCCGGGCGTGCCGCCGAGGTTTCCGGTCCCCGGAGTAAACGTAACGCCCCCGGGCAGCGTGTCGGTGCCGGCTTCGCTCAGCGTGGGAGCAGGAAAGCCGGTTGCCCCGATCCTGAACGCCCCCGGGCTCCCCACCTTGAACGTCGTGCTGCTGGCGTTGGTGAAGGCCGGCGCCTGGTCCACCGTCAAAGTGAAGCCCTGCGTGTTGGTGCCCACGCTGTTGGTGGCGCTGAACGTCAGAGGGTACGTGCCGCCCATGCCGGCTCCGGGTGTGCCAGCCAAAGCTCCGGTGCCGGCGTTAAACCCCACGCCAGTAGGCAACGCGCCGCTCATGCTCAAGCCCGGGTCCGGGTAGCCGGTGTCTGTTACCATGAATAGACCCGCCGTGCCGACGGTGAACGTCGTGCCGGAGGCGCTCGTGATCAGTGGCCTCTCGTTGATGGTAATGTTCGTGGACAGCATTTGGTGATCCACCGTTGCCGTCCCGCTCCCGATGCCTCCCGTGCTGCCGGCCGTGAACGTGGCCGTGGCGGTTCCAGAGGTGAACGTCGTGCTCGCCGGCGCAGACGTGCCCAGGGTGCCGCCAAACGACACCGGGGTCTCGCCTGGCACAGTGAACCCCGATGCGCCGGCGGAATTCTTCGTAATGCCGGCCGTCAGGGTGGAGGTTCCGCCGGCCAGGATCGTTGTTGGTGAGGCGCCGAGGTTCGCCACCAGCCAGGTCGTAAGTGTCAACGCGCCTCCCCCGCTGCCGCCACCGCCAATCACCGCCGTATCGGCCCCGCCGACGCCCGGCCCGCCGTTGTTGCCCCACCAGTTGTTGTTGGCGGTGACCGTGCCCGGGTTCAGGTCCTTGTGGAGGCCGGTGCCGGAGTTGGCCACATTGCCAACGATTCGGCAGTTGTTGATGGTGAGCGTCCCGATGACCTCGCCCACAGCGATGCCCCCGCCCCCTCGCTGGTCGGCCGAACTCAGGCTGGCCGTGTTGTTGATAATGGTGCAGTCGGAGACGACGGTTGGACCGCCCACCAGGTACAGGCCGCCGCCCTGCGCGTCGAATTGAAGACCCGCCGCGAAAGCCCCGGCAGAAGTGTTGTTGGTCACAATCGTCCCCTGGTCAATGGTCAACGACCCGGCGCCGTAATTATAAATGGCCCCGCCTTCCCCGCTGGCGTAGTTGCCGGTGAAAACACAATTGTGGATAAAGCACGGGTCGGCCGTGCCGCCGAAGACGTACACCGCTCCACCGGCCCCAATGGTCTGGTTGTTCACGAAGATCGAGTTCTTCACCGTGTTCACCCCGCTGTTCGGCGTCGAGCCGAACACAACCGCTCCGCCGGTCGCGGACGATCCGGTGAAGGGAGTTCCCTGGTTATTGGTGAAAATGCAGGAGTCAATGGTCACCGTTCCGCCGTCAAAGGTCTGAATCGCCCCGGAGCCGTAATGAGCCGAACAGGAATCGAACACGCAGTTGGAGAGGGTCATTGACCCGGGCGTCGTGATCGGATTGCCGTTATCGTAACCGGCGTCGAAGCTGATCGCCCCGCCCGCAAAGCTGCCGCTCTGCGTATTGGTATTGACGCAGCGACCGAAGCGAAAGGTGATTCCCGTAACGGTCGCGCTGAAGCCGTTAATGACGGCGCTTTGCCCCCGCGACGTATAATAGGAGTTCAAAGTGAGAATCTGGTCAATCCCGTTGGATGGGTTCGTCCCGGCTTGAACGATCGTGCTCCCCGGCCCGGCGCCCGTCATGGTGATGGGACTGGTGGTGATATCCAAATCACCGATGGTGGGGTCGGGGTCCCCGTTGCCGTCGTCCCCGGCGATGGTCAGGGTATAGACGCCCGCCGGGATGTTGATGACCGAGCCCGGATGCGCATTGGCGCCAATCACTGCCGACCGCAAGCTGATCTGCCCGTTTCCCGCCCCGCCGGAAATGACGCCGGTTGCCGTGTTCACACTCACCCCCGCGCCGCTTACCGGCGGATCGCTGGTCGTGGTCGGGGTGAACGTACTTGCCCGAACCAGAACTGCCCCGTGAACAATCAATGCCCAGGCAATTAGCTTTTTCATGACGTCTAGCCTTCGATCGAATGGATGTGAACCGGACAAATATGCACCAAGCATACGTTCGTGCCAACGATTTCTAATGGACGGTTTCTAATGAACGCTCAGCTCGGCGTCGCAACCGGCTCCGGCTCTGGGCACTGCAGCCGGAACGACGCTCCGGGCTGCCGACATGGTCATTGATTGCCAGTGTGGCGCTCCTCCATCGTTCATCAACAGCGCCGGCGACAGTCGGGGGTCGTGAAGAGCCTGCGGCCGATGCTATACGATGGGATACACTATAATGAGCAGCCGGCCACCCAGGCAGTTCCAAGGAAGGCAACGTGCCGACAACTTCAGTTCGAACCTCCAGATTGACCCCTCTCCGCGTTTGCAGCCAAGCCCCCACAAGCATAGGCTATCCCACATCAAGACCACGACCGTTCGTGAGGCTAAACCGCAATTGGGGGAATTAGTGGAGAAAGTGCAACACGGCGCGCCTGTCATTCTCGTCCAAGGAGACAAACTGGCCAAATTGGAGCGGTACGAACTGCTGGACCCCGAGTGCGACAGCCCGCAGCTCGAAGCGATGCTGCTTGAAGCGGTCCGCGGACCTCATGCGGCATACTCGCGCAAAAAACTGGACGCCGTCCTGGCCAAAGTCGCCGGAGGCTCCCGAGGGAAATGATTCTCGCCCTGGAGCGCGCCGGCTTTTTCGTCCGTGATTTCGAGTTGCAGGCGGGATGGTATGTGCGCCAAGCCGACAAGGAAGTTGCGCGGCGCTATTTGCAGGCCCTGGACGCGACACTCCAACTCCTGCGCGTTCAGCCGGGTTTGGGCCGGACTCGGCGCTTCCGGCATCCCCCTGCTAAGAGGGTGTTTGAAAACCCGGTTTGGAGTCCCGCCTTTAGGCGGTGCGGCGTGGGAACCGCCTGAAGGCGGGACTCCATACCAGCCGTGGCGAGGCGCAAGGCCTTCTCAAACACGCTCTAAGAGGCATTCGGTCCTTTCGTGTTAGCCCTCCGTTTGACCGGCATCTGATATTCTAGCGGTTTGATGGCTCGACACTCTACGCCGAACGCGTGGTCCACGGGATGCGCGATCTGCCGCGCCGCCTCGTTGAACCACCTGAAGCCGGCGCGGACTGAATCTTTCTGCTTTTAGCTTTCAGGAATTCAGCCTTGCAGCTCTGCCCTCCGTCCGCTGCCGGAAAGTGTCGAAGGTGAGCCACTCGGGCGAACTGCACCGGGAGTGCGCCGAACCGAAACCCGAGCGCATCCTTGCCCAGGAGTTGGCGCGTTTGGGGTGACCCGAGACCGACGTGAACTGCCGACTGATGCATGACCCGGGCAAGCTGGCGCTGGCTGACCGGGTGAGGCCGGAGACGACCCTGCCCAGCCGAGGCAGTTCTTCAGGGTGCACGCCACTCCGGCGCCTTGAGCAAGGCAGGCAAACGAAAGCCACGACCTCGCCCGGCAGCCGCGTCTGCGGCCTGCGTAAACTCTGCGCCGCGTTGTCCCCGGATCGCACGGCCAGTCTCGTCCATTACTCCCTTTTCGTGACTAAAATGTAACGCTCTCTTCGCCGGATTGACACGCCGGCATGCGAGGTTGCCCGCATGGCAAACGGTGGAAGGACAGATGGGCTTCAACAAGGTCTCGAGGCGAGATTTGCCCAGCTCAAACATCGCCTCTTGCTGGAGCGTTTGAATGGAACACCGGAGCCCGAGACGCACGCTTTAATCATTCAACAAGCCAATGAGGCAGCGCGAATCGCGTGGCTCTCGTCTTACCCATTGCTCTGGTTTCCGTGCTTGTTTGAGGAAAGGGCCGCAGCGGTCGCCGAGGAGATGCGCCTCGAAGCGTATCGTTACTGGAACGGGCTCCGACCAGCGGGGGTAGGGCACGCTGGCTTGGTCGGTTCCAGACCCTCGCCGCAAGGATCAGAGGACTGGAACAAGCTGGCAACACGGGACTGGAGTTCGCGGGCGCACGCCCGGTGATCGGTTGTGGGGATCAGGCGCCGGCCGAAGACCACGGTAACCTGCAGTTGCTTCCGCGTGAGGAACTTCAGGAACTGCAGTATAAACGGCTTGTCGCCCCCGTAGCGCGCATCGCCCTCCCAGGAAGCATCAAGCGGGGTGTACCTGATCGAGGCCGGAGTAATCGGCCAACCCCTGGCGACCGCGGACGTGAGCAGCGAAGAATGAAAGCGCCCGATTTGGTGCCCGTTCCGCCGGGACCCCTCCGGAAACCACGCCACAACATTGCCACGGACGACGAGCGGTGTGAGCGCGAAGTTGAGGCGGGATACCTCAAGCCTGCGGCCACGCTGAGAAACGACACCGCCTGACATCCGGACCAGTCGGCCCAATAAAGGCCAGCGCCGCACGTCTCCGCCGGCGACGAAGACCATCGGGTGAATGCTGGCAAAGACGAGGATATCCAGGTAGCCGACGCGATTGCTGACAAGCATGCCGCGCCTGGGGGGTGAGCCGTGGACGAGGACCCGCACTTTCAGCCAGCGCAACGCCAGCCTGGACCAGTAAGCTAACCTAAGCGAGGCCTGCCGCGGGGACATCTCGTGAGCCTGCGTGGCCTGGCGCAACGCGTACTGGAGGAATGCTCCAAGCAGGATGGCGGTCAGGGCCCCCAAACGCACCGCCAGCCGCGCCACGCGACGAAGCCAGCCGTCGCTTTTCGCATCCTGTCTCCCCGGGGCCGCTCCGGCAGCCACGTAAGGTGCCATGGTTCGTCCAAATGAGAGCGCCCCGGCGTTCCCGCGGCTCGCCTCAACTCGGAACAGGCGGCGGAGCATCAACCTAGGGTGGGTTGGAAAGCCGGGACGATCTCCAGGCGCTGGCCTGCTTCGACGAAGTGGTCCGACCCTTCCGCCCAAACCTGGTCATTGAGCAGCAGCTTGAAGACAACTCGGCCCTTGGCCCGGTGCGTGGACCAGACCCAAGTCGAGCCGTCGGCACACGCCAACGGCGTGCCTTTGTCCCAGCTCAGCCCATCGCCTTGGCCGCGAATAAACAGCGCGTTGCCCCAGCCGACATCCAACTTGGCGGCGACCTCGGTTACTTTTTCAGGCGAGGCATGATTCCCGGCACCTTCGCCGGCTGTCTCCGGGCGCTCGAGCGGTTGCGCCGCGCCAACCGCTGCGGCGCGGGCTTGTGTCGTTCCAGTTGCCTTTCTGCGTTTCGGTCTGTCTGTCTTCATATATCAATAATTCCTCTATGCGTTATCTCCATCGCTTGCTTCGTGCACAGGATGTTCCACGAAGTTGCCGCTCAGCCTAGCGGAGCCATGTCACGGATCAACGGACGCGGGGTGACATTCTGGTGACGATTTACGTCTAGCCGGCAGAGCGCGGCATTATCGGCAACAAGGAGCTCCGACCGGCTATCAACCCATCGCTGCTTCGGCAGGCATCGCCATCACGTTGGCCGGCGGGTCCAGGTCCAACACCGCTTCGATGCCCAGGTGATCCGAGAGCCGCTGCCTCCGATCCGCCGCCGCGAAGGCCACGCGCGGAGCGGCCGGCAACGTTGGCACGGCAGTGCGAGCCCTGACGAAGATGTGGTCCAGCGTGCGGCCCACACCGGCCTCTCTCGATAGCCCATCCCACGTCACGAACGGGGGCGCGCCGCTTCTTTGCTGGAGGCTCGGTCCCAGCGAGGCGGCCAATTCCTCCCAGCACGGGCTGCCAGGCGTGCAGTTGAAATCCCCGCCCACGAGGTCGGCCACTTGCCCGTTCTCCGCCGCGAGGACCAGGTGCAGCAACTCGCGGACTTGCGACTGCTGCAGGTCGAGTGAGCCGCCGTCCTGCAAATGCACGTTCCATACGTTGAGCACCTGCCCCGCAGGGAGCTGGACCATGACCTTGAGCACGCCCTTATTCACGAAGCTGTCGGGAAACGCCGCCCGGGTGAAAGGATAGAATCTCCCGCCCAGGATCGGCAGCCGGGAAAGGGTGAGCAACCCGCATTGCTGAAAAAAGCCCTCCTGGCCCGCGGCCCGGGCGATAGCCCAATGGCCGTTGGCGGGCGCCGATTCCCGTGCCTCGGCCGTCCATGCTTCCTGGAGCAGGATGAGATCCGGATTCAACCGCTCCAACTCACGCGCGATTTGCGGGTAGCGCCCCGAACGCGCTCCCGTCATCCACGCTGGCAGCCCCCAGATGTTATAGGTCACCACCCTCACCGCCGACGCCGCTTTCGGCTGGGCCAGCCCTCCCCGGGCGAATGGGTTCTCGATCAGCAACGGCGCCCCGCTGCGACTCACGGGGGCAAAACTCTCGCTCGCCACAGCCGCGGTTTGTGCGAGCCCGGTCCGGTCCGCCCACGGCGCCTGGGGTTGACCGCCCGCCCGGGGCCAGCGCTTGTTGTTCATGCGCGCAGGCTCCCATCCTTCTGTGACAGGCAGGTGAACAACTGGTTAATAACGTGTGAATTGCTACTCCGCCTCGTTGAACCACCTGAAGCCGGCGCGGACTGAATCTTTCTGCTTTTAGCTTTCAGGATTTCAGCCCTGCAGCTCTGCCCTCCGTTCGCTGCCGGAAAGTGTCGAAAGGGAGCCACTCGGGCGAACTGCAACGAGAGAGCGCCGAACAGAAAGCCGAGCGCATCCTTGCCCAGGAGTTGGCGCGGTTGGGGTGGACCGAGACCGACGTGAACTGCCGACTGATGCATGACCCGGGCAAGCTGTCGCTGGCTGCCCGGGTGAGGCCGGAGACGACCTTGCCCATCCGGTGGATGGCCGCCCGGCTCCAGATGGGCAGTCCCCAGCGCCTCCGGCCGATGCGATACGATTGGATACACCATAATGACCTACCGGCCAGCCAGGCAGTTTCATGGAACGCAACGTGCCGACAACTTCAGTTCGAACCTCTAGTTTGACGCCTTTCCAACGTAAGCCGGGCGGAGATTGCGCCCCTGGACGCGGCGCGGACAGCGCACCGTGCCCTCGGGCGCATCTGGACACTGCCACTGACCTGCGCTGTAGCGGCGGGCATCCTGCCTGCCGTAGAGCCGGGCATCTTGCCCGGCGGGGTGGCGGTCCCTCAGGGTGGCGGTGCTCCTCTGGGCGGCAGGATGCCGCCCTCTACGGCAGGCAAGATGCCTGCCGCTACAGGGTGGCAGTGTCCAGAGGCGCACCGCGCCGTCCTCTACCACCGCGTCCTCTTGACACGGAGCTTCGTGCAGCTACCTTCAGATTGTCTTCTGAGGCTTTACATCAAACGCAAAGTATTATGAATGCAACCGTGTCCACCCGTGCTTTTCGTGTTTTGGCCAAGGCTTCATCGTTGGCTGTCATCGCCATCCAGATGTCCGCGCCACTGGCATCGGCCGCAGGCTTGGTGCTGGGCAGAGATTCGGCGCGGGTGATCGCGCTGGCGGATTTAAAGGGGAAAACGTATCTGCAAGCGACGCTGCAGCCGGGCGACGGCATCAATGCCAAAACGCTCGCGGATGACGCGGCAGCGGTGACGATTGCCGACGCAGCTCAGGTGGTGACCGACATCAATTCGTATGATTCCAAGGTGGCTAACGAGATTTTTCCCTACTTCACCGATCGGGAGGCGGGTTTCCAAGCCGCTGCCGCCAAGGTCCAGGGCCAGAGCCTTTCCCCGCAGGCCGTTCAAGGTGCGCTGGCGCCCATTGCCGGCCTGATCGCACCGGCGACGGCCAGCCATGTTACCGTCGTAGGCTCCGACTTAATTCTCCTGTCCAGCGGGTCGGGAACCGTGGTCGAGCTGAATCCAGACAGCTATTTCTACAACGTCGCCTACCAAAGTCCGGTTACAAAGTCCGGCCGGACTTTTGTCGTCGCACCGAGCCGCAAGTTGTTGGACCCGTCCGACGACGACTATTTGGGTGAGACGACCAGTTACTTGAAGTCCGCCAGCCCGCAAGAGACGTCCAATTTTTACACCGCCATGTTCACCATTCTGACGTCGTGCGATGCCTCGGGCGTTTCCGAACTGAGTCCCGAGGGGCAGATTGTGCTGACGGACTTGTTAGGTATCTACACGGCGGAGTCCCTGCGCCACAACATGGTCAATCTGGATCCCACGAACGCCGCGTGGGAGGTGGATGTGGCGGAAGTGACATTGGTTGGCGCGTATGTGGCCGCTTCGGGCATGGTGATGGACGGCGGCAAGCTGACCAATGGAACTTTGCGGGCGTATTACCATGGACATTCCATCGGCACGCACGAGGCTGATTTCATAAAACTCGCCACGTTGATCACGGCGTATGAGAACGCACGGAGCCATCACAAAGCCATGATTACGAGCCTCACCAAACTGACGCCCATCAAGTCGAAAGCAATTTCGAAGGCGGTGAAGGGAGACATTTTCCGGCGGGTGCTGATATATCTGAACCGGACGGAATTTGCCGGCGACGCGCAGAGCCACGCGGCAGCCATCACCACGGCGATGGTGCAGTTGTTAAACCAGATTCAGGCGGACCAGAGTGACATAACGCAGTATGTGACCGCGCATCAGTAACAAGGTGAAACTGTCGAGTAGCGCGGAGGCGCGCCCGGTTTAACCAGACCGGTGTCGGTTCTCACCATGGAAACTGGGCACTGCGACAGCTTCCCCCGATGCCACGACCGGTGCCGCATCGTTGCCGCGCGGCTCCAAATGGGCAGTCCCAAGAGCCTGCGGCCGATGCGATACGATTGGATACGCCCTAATGAGCAACCGGCCACCCAGGCAGTTCCAAGGAAGGCATCGTGCCGACAACTTCAGTTCGAACCTCTAGTTGGACCCTTTTCTCAGCGAAATTCCTCCCAAGGCAACTGGACTCGTCGAATTGCTAGCCAGAACTGGCTTTCAAGCGGGTGGGAGGGCCTTCTTCAGGCTAGCCAGGCGCTTGTTCACAGGGATTTTCGGGTTCATCTGGAGGGCGCACTCGTAATACTCGACGGCCTGGGTTTTTTCGCCGATGGCTTCGAGCACTTCCGCCGTGGCGCGATAGGCGTCGGCCTGGAGGTTTCGCCGATCTGGTGGGAGCTTCTCGACAGCCTTTGTAAGGAGATCGAGGATCGGGGCGGCGGTGTCGCGGTCCATCTTCTCGCCGAGCGAGCTTACGCGGTCCTGGGCGTCTTTAAGAAGCAGGGGACCGTCGGCGCTTTCCAGGTATTGCATGCGGTTGGCCTCGGCTTTGTCCAGTTCGTTGGTTTGCTCGTAAAGGCGGGCGAGTATTCGGTGTGCTTTCGGGTGCAGGTTGTATTTGTCGCCGAGGCCCTGTTCGGTAGCTCGCTGAACGAGGGCGAAGATTTGGGTGCGGGCTTCCAGGCTGTTCTCGCCCGCATAGGCGAGCAGTTCCTCTGCTGTCATGATGAGGTCGTAGCTGCTGGCGCGACGGATCAGAAAATCCACCCTGAGCTTTATTGCCTCCTGCTGGCACGAGGCTGCTTGTCGTTCGCAGCCGAGTGCTCTATCAGCGTCGCCCGTGGCGGTGTAGATCCGCGCCAGGCCGCGATACGCGCCGGCAAGGCATTCTGGACTGTCCCCGAGTCCGCGTTCGGCGGCTTTATCGGCAAGTGCTCGGACTTCTGCAAGGGTGTCCGGTGTCGGCGGTTCGGCGCCCTCCGGTTGTTCTTCGAATATTTCCAGGAGGCCGCTGCCTCCGAGGCGGGAGGTTGTCCATGCGAGCGACAAACCAAGTTTGGCCAGTGCCAGATTCAGCAGGTCCTCCCCTGTCCCGTAGTTTAGTGGGTCGGTTTGGCGGTTGCGCTCCTGGTCTTCGATTTCGGCGATTCGCTTGCGTAAGGCGTCGTCTAGCCTTTGGACGGTTGCGGGGCCAAGATCGAACTTGCGGGGCTGGGGGTTCTCATCTCCAGTGATCAGACCGAGTTGCTTGGCTTCGCTCCAATCCACGGCTCGCAGCCAAATGCCGCTGCCGAGGGCGAATGGGGGAAATGGCAGGCCAAGGTCTGAGATTGCCTCCCAGATCGGGTCATTCTTCAAAGCGATCATGCGGCCGTCTGTGTAGTCACTCTCGCCCTGGAAGAACGCTCCCCCTGCCGCCGACCATCGCGTGGGCCAATCCGGCTCGGGGTCGCGCGGTGCCAGGCGGTACAGTTCTTGAGCAGGGAAGGCTTCCAGCACGGCGAGGTCGTTGTTCTGGAGGAAGTCGCGGGCGGCGTTTGCGAGGCTGTGGGCGGTTTCGAGGGTGAGGTTAAGGCGTTCTTCGGAATATAGGTCTTTAATTGTGTCCTCATCCTCTGCGGCTGGCTGGTAGCCGGCTGCCTGGAGGGCCTCGCGGAGCTGGACCCTTGCGGTGGCTTGATTGGTTGTGCCAGCGGCGTACTGTGTGACGGCGTCCAGGGCGACCGCCCTGAATTGACTTTCACGCAGGGGAAGCATCGCGCCGACAACCGCTCGGAGTACGGCATTTTGCATGGCTGGAAGAGGAACCTATTTTTGGCCGACGCTCATCGACACTACGCCGGCCTTGGCGAAGACATCTGCGACTTCTCGCCAGGACAAACCCGCCCCCATGGTGGCATTGGGGTTGGCACCGTAGGAATATAGCAATTCGGCGACAGGACCCTTTTGGTTCGCCTTGGCAAGGAGCCATGGTGTAGCGCCGACGAAGGAGATGCCGAGTTTGGACTGAACCTCGCCGAGGGGGGCGTCAACCTCAGCGCCCTGCTCCAAGAGCATACGAACCACGTTGAGGTGGCCATCGCAGGCTGCAACGTGCAGCGGGGTTACGCCTTCCTTGTTGTGCCAGTTCACGTCAAGTCCGGTCGCCAAAAGGGCACGCGCTTTGGGTTCGTCGCCTGAGCTGCAGGCGTCGAAGAGTGGCTTGTAGCGGAGTACCTCGTCGTCCTCAGCCTGCTTGGCCGTGACAACGGCTTTGTCGAGCAGTTGAATGTTCTCATACGCCTCGGCGAGGGCCTCGCGCAGTTCCGGGAGGGGCGCAGCGGCCGGGGCTTTGGCCGTTTTGGTGGCTGCCTGGTTGGTTGTCGAGGTGGCCTTCGCGCGCTGGGTGCGAGTTGCGGCGGTTTTCATGTGAACCGGATTTCTCCTATGGCTTTTCCCTGGGCGCTCGCGGTTTGGTCTTCAGGGGCTTCCCCTAGTTGCGGCGCGAACTCATTCAGGGGCAGGTCCTCTTTGATGATGGTGACAAGTTGCTGCTTGTCGGGCTCCGTGTCCGTGGCGGCGAGTCGGTCAGCCTGGGTTGAGAGGGTGCGCTCGAAAAAGTTCCTGACCGTGCGAGCGTTTCCGAACTTCTGGTCTCGCGCGCCGTGGAGCAGCGCGAACACGCGGGCAGCGAGGGCTTCAGCCTCTGGATTGATGACATAGCCCTTGCCTGCCGCCATGCGGCGAAAGATCTGGAGCAGCTCGTCTGGGCTGTAGTCTGGGAATTCTACGTAGCGGTTGAAACGAGACTGTAGGCCGGGGTTCTGGTCAATGAATTCTTTCATTCTGCCGGTGTAGCCGGCGACGATTACAGCCATCCGGTCCCGGTTGTCTTCCATGAATTTGAGGAGGGTGTCAACGGCCTCTGCTCCGTAATCTTGGCCCCCGGCACCGGCGAGTGAATAGGCCTCGTCAATGAATAGGATGCCGTCCAGCGCCTTAGTGCAGGCGGCGAGCGTTTTCGGCGCCGTTTGTCCAACGAACTCAGCGACAAGGAGAGAGCGATCCACTTCGAGGACGTGGCCTTTCCTGAGCATGCCGAGGCCACGGAGAATGCGACCGACGAGCCGGGCTACCGTGGTTTTGCCAGTGCCAGGATTGCCGCTGAAGACCATATGCATTGAGGTGACGAGCGGCTCGAGGCCTTGCTTTTCGCGTGTCTTGGAGACGCGGACGAGGTTTACGAAACGCTGGAGTTCCTCTTTGACGGGCAGAAGGCCCACCAGGGCCTTGACCTCCTCAACGGCTTTGAGCATGTCCTGCACTGGGTCCACGTGGTGGTCGTCGGCGGCGCCTGTGTGCTTGGTGCGGCCGTCCGTCTTCGGATCGTAGATGCGAACTTCGCTCGGGTTCATTGATTGTGAGGTTAACGCTGGGTCGGTGTCAGGCACGAGGATTTCTGGGTTTTCCGGCAGGGCATCCGCCATCCATTTGAGGGCCTGCTGCTCGTCTTCCGTGACTGTGTTGTCGAGTTCCGCGGCCATGTTGCCAAGAGCGAACAGGGCGCTGCGCATGTCGGTGTAAACGGGCATAGCTTGGGGCAGGACGCGGACAAGGCGCGGGACAGAGAGGATGTGCGTTCCTGAGCGGGACTCGAGTAGATGGTTCAGGAGGTCGGGAAGGGATGTGGGCGATGCCGGAGTCGCGTCGTGGGTGCACCTAAGGACAGCTTGGAGAAAGGCATCTTCTTCCGGTGTGAGGTTACCTTTGCCCCCGTAAAGGACGAAGCTCACGACTATGACGCAGTCGGTGTGAAACGCCCGTTGGAAGAAGGAGACTGGACCGTCGGGTGCCTTCATCAGGGTGAGCTCGACTGCCAGGCGGGCACGCGAGCTGCGGTTCAGCGTCGCCAGCCAACCGGGGAGGCGCGCCTCCGCGCTCTGGAGGATTGGGGCTACGCGCTCGGCGTTTAAGCCAGCGGTGGTTTGGGAGCTCATACTGAGATTGCCTCTTAACCGGCGTCGGAAGGCGTGCTCTCGCTCCCGATCTGTTCGAGTGCTTCGAGTTCCGTTTCGATCTTGGCGAGTATTTCGTCGGCGTTCGCCTTTTGCTGTTCGAGGAAGAGCAGTTGGTTTTCCTTCTCGATGCGTATCGCCCGGCGCTGGTCGGCGGCGAGGGAGCCGTCGTAGAGGCCAAGCCAGGTTTTGCCAGCGACTGCGCTCTGGCGGCGGGCTTCGCTGCGGATTGCGGTCATCTTTGTGGAGATGTCGCGTCTCAATTCGGCAGCCTCCTTCTTTCTGGCCATGAGTTCCTGTCGGCGCTTCTTCTTCAGCTCCGCAATCTCCTTTTGGCGGGCTTCTGCGAGGGCAGTCGGGAACTCGGAGAGGGGCCTCCAGGCAGAGCCGCCGGCAGGAGCCCAGCCCATTTCCGAGAACTCTTTGGCCAACTCAAGTAATTGGTCGCTTTGGAGGGGGCCTTCCGGCTTGTCGTCAAGCCAAACGTAGAATTTACCGTCGCCGACTCTTTCGCCTGTAGCCCCTGGGATTGGGGGGCTGAGCAGGCGTGCGTCGGTGCCGCAATAGGGGCAGGAGGAGAGTGAACCGGCGTCGATAGCCTCAAAGCCTATCGGCTGTGAGCAATTGTCGCACTGGCATTTTACGAGCATCGGACGTAGCAGTTTTTGCGCCGGGCAGTCGAGGCGGCTACAAGTCACGCTTCGACCGTTGCTCAGCGCAACGGGCGGCGATTTTAATCCCAGTCCGTGGGAGCCAGTTTATGCAGGCGGCTTTGTACCGTCAATGTTGGAGTTCAGAGGGCTAGACCGCGGGGTTGGCCCGGCTCGACTGATGGGTGGCGACATTTTGGCCGAGCACGGGCATTCCGGTGCTGCGCAGATCAAGGGTGCTTTGTTCTGAAGGTCGCCAGCTTGGAGCACGTGACCAGCCGACCGATCGTCTTTAGGGTGAAGACCTTGCCGCCTGTGGCGAGCAGCATCTTCTTCATGTCATACTGATGGGAATTTGTTTTTGCGCGCCGCCCGTACTCACCGCTGCGCCGGTGAAAGAGAATTGCTTTTCGGGCTCCCTGACACGGCCCCTCTCGGTGCCCAGGAGGATCCATCCTTCACTGGAGACGACTCCAGCTGACCGCGCACTTCACACCCGCTTCCAGGGAAGGACAAGGTCGGCCTTCGTTACCCGCTTCCGATAGGCAGTGCTAATCTCCCGCTGGCGTTTTGATATGAAGTGGCGAAGCAGGTCCTCAAGCGTCCTCTCCGACTCCCGGAGGAGGGCCTCTGTAAATTCGTATGGATCACGTCGTCTGTGCGTCAGGTGAATCTTGTGTCGAAGCGTGAAAAGCTTCGCCAGCCTTCCATGGAGACCCTTCTCCACGACGCCGAAGTTCAGGGCATGCTTCAATAAAGGAGCAAAGCCCACCCTCTCCAATCCCATCGAATACTTGCCGCCCCACGAATCCCGTACTGACAGGTTTGTGATGGCGTCGTAAAGAAGAACCTCGGCGCAAGACGCTATCTCCACGATTATCGTCTTGATCCGCAGGCCGTTCAGCACCCGGTAGCCGCGTAGAGGAAGCTCATGCAAGATCTGGTAGAGGTACTCCAGGTATGAAAAGTGATACGCGATATTGTCGGAGACGCCCGGGTAATCATAAACGATCCGCTCAAGAAACCTCTTGTAATCCTCAGATGGCAGAATCGCCAACTCAATCTTGTGTGGATGCTTGTTCATGTGCGACTGAGGCCGAGGAAGTGTGTGCGTTGCGTACATCAAGTCAAGCCTCCGATGCGGATCACGCCGGGCCGGGCAAGAACAACGTATTGATTCGGCTGAGAACTGAAAAGGTGTCAGTCAATGATAATGTGGACTTCTTGAACCCCACCAGCTCGGGATATGACATTATCATTGACCGACCACCCCATGTTATCTTTCCGTGCTGGTCCGTTACCACGCGCCCGCCCACGGAGGTTCGCCCGGGAAAATGGGTGTCGAAGGTTTGGCTCATCCGGCGGGACACCGGCGAACTAGTAAAGACGATCGACCGGTTCGGGGCGACCCATAACAGCGCCATGGCCAACGGCCAGAGGCAAGCGGCGCGCGAGGCAGAGGCGATGGGCGCCCCAAGCGATTGGAAGACCAGAAAAGCCCCGCCGGACGCCGTTATCTTGTAAGGCGCTTGACCGCGCCTCCCCCATTCACAAAGATGGGGGCATGGCATTCATGGCGAAGGACTGGGTCACCCTGGGCGGGTGGCTGAAGTACGAGCTGCGCGTGCTGAAACGAGCGTGGAGGGAGCTCAACATCGTCACGCTGATCTGCACGCTGCTCGGGACTGGGGCGGGTTACTCGACGCAATACCTGACGGGGCTGAAGAAGGCACACGAGGCCTTTTCCGTCGGCGGCTTGATGCTGGGAGGCGCGTTGCTCGGGTTCCTCCTCAATTTCATCTTACTGTTCCTGACCGCACACGCGAAGCTTGCCGCCGAGGCGGAATCCCGCATCCGCCAGCTTGAGGGCGAGGTCGCGGCACTGAAGAAGCAGGCGGAGGAGGATCGGGCATTGACCAGACGTCGAGGCTCTGCGCCGTTCTTGAAACCCGTGAATGAAGACTGGGTGCAACTCTTTGTCCGGAGCGGCCCCGGGAAGATCCAACTGGTACACTTTAACTACCCCGGCCTGTTGTGTGCCACCACGCCTGAGGTAAAGGACTTGCCCGATGGGGAGCTGGTCTACTTCCCGGTCGAGAACCACGGCCGGGCCGCCCCGGCGGTTTACCTGGCCCTCGACGGGAAGCCAATCGCTCTCGAACAGGAGCCAGAGGTCTCGAGTTCCCACGGCTACTACTATTTCACCTATCCCTATGAGAAGGCCAAGCACGGCAAAGAGGAGCTGCTGGCCATGTCCTTCGAAACCACCGACGGTCAGCATGACACCCACAAGTACCTCGTGGTCCACGGATGCCGGGTCCTGAAGCGGATAGATCCGGCTCTGCCGTGATTCGAAGACACCGGGCTTGGGACGCTAATTGATCAGCCGGTCCGGTTTGGGTAAGGAGGCAACGCTCGGCTCAGTTTTGAAAGCGCTTCGCGGTAGCTGGTCGCCACTTCGTCCGGTTGGGTTACGGTCGTGTCCAGGTCGCGCAGCAGGCCGTCTTGCAGGCCCAGATCCATCCGTGCACGGCCAGGGTTTGGCCTCGCTGCCAGGCGTCACGAACGATCGAGGTGTGGCACAGGTTGAGGACCTGCTCGATGACATTGAACTCGCAAAGCCGGAACAGGAAGCGGTCGCAGGGCTGGATCGGCGGATCGGTGGATGGATTAGAGCACGAAGGGCAAGACCACGCTTGCCGAGCACGGTTTCCTGGCGTGAGGAATTCTGCCTTCGGTTACTAAACCTCGAGGCCGAGGCCCTTTTTCGCCTCGTCCCAAGGGATCAGTCGTTTGCCCTTATTGCGGGCGATGGCCTCGTTCAGCTCCCGCAGGTCTTCGAGGTCCTCGACACGTTCACGCAAGCGACTCACCTCCTCATACACGGCGCGGAGGGTGATTCTGCGCCCAGACCGCTTCTTGGCCAACGGATAATGGATGTTCGCCACGGCGCAGGAGAATAGGCCGGATACGCGAGAAGACAAGCTTGCTAGAGGTATGGACGACGTGATGGACGTCCAATGCGGGGGTGGCGCTTGAGGATCTCGAACGACTTTTCGGCCGCCGTGAGGAACTGGTCCGCCGCGTCCGGATTTTGCTCCGCGATACGCAGCCCGATCTCGCGCAAGTCGTCCCACACCGGCGACTTGACGAGCAACTTCATCGCCGCCGCACGCTCCGCTTCAAGGCCTCCCAATCTGCCGTCGCCGGTTCGCTTCCAGGGGCCTGCACTCGTTGGCGCAACAGCCGGTCTGTCTCAGGGTCCAGCTCGAAATCAGGCGCAGCGCCTTCACAAGGCAATAGCACGGCTCGTTTGCCGTTCTGTTCGATCAGCGTTGCCTCGCCGGCTATGGCTTTAGCAACAAGTTGCTCTGCGTGCGCCTTCAGCGTTGCCACATCCACCGTGCTCATGGTCAAAAACTACCCGATCCCTTCTGTGGCGCAAGACGCAACAGGCCCCCCGTACGCCCGAAACTGGCCCTTCGTCGGGAAGGGGAAAGCCGGGTGAGCGAAACCCAGCCACCTATAGGGGTTAAGCGGTTCCTGACAATACCAAGCCCCCAGGCCCGGGTTGGGATGTTCATTGGTCAGCCAGACCGATTTGGGCAAGGCAGCAATGCTCAGCTCAGGTTTGAAAGGGCTCCCATCCTGTGGAATCCGAACACAAAAGCCAGCCTGCCCTGTCTGACCTTAGCGAGCATGAAGCGAATCAGCCTGGTGCTGTTAGGTGTCACCGCCCTGTGCCGGACCGCCGGGGCCGAGCCCCAGCAGAGGCCGACATCTATCCCGGAGTTGCAGCGGGCGATCGAAAGCGTCTTGCAGGCAACTCGGACGCCTGGAGCGGCCATCGCCATCGTGTCGCGTGACCACGTCGAGTGGGTTGGGGGGGTGGGCAAGGCAGATGTCGCTCACAACCTGCCTGTAACCGCCGAGACCCTGTTTCGGATCGGGTCGGTTTCAAAAGCGTTCGCGGCATTGGCGGCGCTGAAGCTGCAGGAGGAAGGCAGGCTCAAGCTGACGGACACGGTGCGCCAATGGGTGCCCGAGGTGGCTTTTGCCAATGCCTGGGAGGCAAGCGACCCGGTGCGGCTGGAGCATCTGATGGAACACACCACCGGTTTTGACGACATCCACTTGCGCGAGTATGCGCACAATGACCCGACGCCGGTCGGGTTGGCGGAGGCGCTGGCGTTCGGGGCGTCTTCACGCATCTCGCGGTGGCGCCCGGGCACCCGGATGGCTTACTGCAACTCCGGCCCGGCCATCCTGGCGGCGGTGATCGAGAAGGTTTCCGGGGAGCGCTTCGAGGATTACGTGGCCGAGCGCTTTTTCCAACCGCTGCACATGGATACAGCGAGCTATTTTTATACGCCGGCAGTGAAGCAGCGGCTGACCCAACTGTATCGGGCCGACGGGCTCACGCCTTATCCTTACGAGCACATTGCTTACCGGAGTTCGGGCGCGATCAATGCCTCGGCCAAGGACATGGCCAATTACGTGCGCTTTTACCTCCAGCGAGGCAGCCTGGACGGCGCGCGGCTGCTCGACCGCTCCTCCATCGAGCGCATGGAAAGAACCGAGACGTTGCCGTCGGCGAAATTGGGCCGGATCGCCGGCTACGGGCTGTACAACCAGGCCTTCTTCCAGGGGCCGTTTGTATTTCGCGGGCACGGTGGAGCCGTAACGGGTGGCTTGACCGAAATGGCTTACCTCCCGGAGCAGGGCCGCGGCTACGCGGTCATGATCAACTCGGGCAATGGCAAAGCCCTGTTCCAAATCGCCCGGCTTATCCGCGGCTACGTCCTGCGGGGGCTGGCTCCCCCCGCGCTGCCGCCCGCCGCGCCCGTGCCCGCCGAACTGCAGCGGCAGTATGACGGATACTATCAACTGATCAGCCCGCGCCAGCAAGGGCTCCAACCGTTTTTCCGCCTCGTGCTCATCCAGAAGCTGCGGTTCACAGCCCAAGGGCTCTCGACGGTCACCTGCGGGGTGAGGCGCGAGCGCTGGGTGCCGGTATCCGAGCGGTTATTTCGCCGCGAGCAACAGTCCCAGGCCAGCCTTGCCCTCCTGCCGGAGGCCGACGGCGAAGTTCTGATCCAATCCAATCGCGGCACCTTCAAGCAGGTGCCTGCCGTAGAAGTCTGGGCGCAAGTCGCGGGCATCGCCGTGGTTACCGGGCTGACGCTGAGCGCGCTCGTCTTCGCGCCGATTTGGGTTTGGCGCAAGGCGGCCGGCAAATTGCAGGACGCCGGGCCGCTCAGGGTGCGGGTCCTGCCGCTGCTCAGCGCCATTTGGCTGACGTGTTTTGATGGGCTGCTGGCGTTCGGATTGCGGGGGATGATTACCGGCCAGAGCGACGATATCTCCAGCCTGGGCGTTCCCTCCTTGCTGACGATCAGCATCCTGGTCACGAGCCTGGCTTTCCCCCTGACGACGGTCTGGAGCCTGTGGGTTATCTATCGGGAGCGGTCGGCGGCGATGAATCGTGTGGTGTATTGGCATTCCGCCCTGGTCACCCTGGCGATGGCGGCTGTGGCAGTCTATTATGCGTACTGGGGCCTGATTGGGTTGCGGCTTTGGGCGTAAACCGGATCAGCGGATAATAGACACCGCCGGATAGCCCCGTGTTGGCCTTGTGTCTGCCCGGTCAGTGGCCGGTGTGTCTCCCATGTGGGTCGACCCACATGGGAGACACACCGGGCACACCGCGCAGTCTCCGGGGACAAATAAGGCCCGGACGCCTCGGCGGAGACTGTCTCAAAACTGCTCGGGAGGGCGAGCGTCCTCGCGAGCCCTGATTTTGACGGCGTCTGCGGAGTTTGGGCTCGCGAGGACGCTCGCCCTCCCGAGTTTTGAGACGACCTCGGCGAGGCGTCCTTCTCCACTTGCGCGGTAACGGCGGATTGACAGGTCCCGGACGTTCATTAAGGTGAGGCCTGTGCTGGTCAAGCCCCTACGGCACCCTGCTTTGATGGCCTTGCCGCCGCTGCACAGCCTGGCGCGGCTGCTGTGCGTTTGTGCGGCGGTCCTGGGGTCGTGGTTGGCTGCCCCCGGACACGTTGCAGGCGCAGAGGCTGATACGCCGATCCCGCCCCTCGAGATCCGTGAGACGGAGCAGGTGTTCGTTTGCTGCATTTTCGGGGAAAACCGGAGCGGACCGGGCGCCTTTGCGGATGGCCTGAAACGGATCAGCGCCGTGCAGCAAGGAGAGGTGTGGTGTTACACGAATGCCGCCCAGCACAAGGCTTACTTGATCCACCTGGTCCACGACGCCAAAGGCATGGTGCAGGCGCTCTACACGGATAAGGCGCACGTGATCATTGACGGGCACTCCAACTTCGGGCTGGGCGCCATGTTCGCCAACGAAGACGAGACCCGGACACAGACCGTCACCCAATTCCGCTACATAGACGACGAGCGGCTCTTAAGCTATGGCTCACCCTGGACGTCTGTGAATGTGCCGAAGTTCCTGTCGGTGCAGTCTTACCCGGAATGGTGGCCGGTGTTCAAAGATGGCGCCAGTGCGATCATGCCGTACGATTTCAATGATCCCCGAGGTCCGCCGCCGTATAACTATTATCTGACCTACCAACTGCCGGGCGATCCTGTTCACTACAAATTCGAATATGCGACCAACGGTGGCCTGGAGCGCTTCCCCGGTTGCGGCAGGCCGGCATGGTACGCGCCCGACGGCAGCGAGCCCGATGCCCACAATCCCGACCACCGCAAATACTTTATCACCAACACAAACGCGGGATTCGAGGCGGTGGGGAAATGGCTGATCCACGCATGCACCAACGGGTGCTGCGGCACGAACTACCTTTGGACGTCCGCCGGCGACGGTCACAAGCAAGTGCGCTGGCGCTTCTCCCTGGCCAATCCCGGAACCTACTCCATTATGGCCGGCTGGCCGGCCTCGACGCAGAACGTTTCCAGCGCCTGCTTCTCCATCGTACATGCCCAGGGCACCACGATCGTGCGGGCCAACCAGCAGACCAACGGCGGCCAATGGAACCTGTTGGGCACGTTCCAGTTCGACGCGGGCGAATACAGCGTGTCGTTGACGGACAAGCCGGCCGAAGGGACCGGCAAGGTGATAGCCGACGGCATTCGCATCCTGTGCGCCACCAATACATGCCCCGTCGACGTGTCAATGGACAATGGCCCCTGCCCCAAACCGCACTACCTTCGAAAGACGATAGTGTTCCGCCGCCAGCTTGACGTTGACCCGGCGAAGCTCCGTTACGCCCGGCTGTTCTACGACGGCTGCCTTTCAGCGGTCTATTATCCCAGCGCCTTTCACCACGGCGTCATGTTCTACACGGTGAACGATTCGTATCTCAGCGCGTTTGAAACCTACCTGCGCGAGTATATGCACGGGGCCAGTGATCCCCAAATCTGGGCGGCACTGCAAAACCTCCAAACGCTCTACGACTATTTCGACTTCTCCCGTCCGCCGCAGGAGCAGGACATCGGGCGGACCGCTGTGCCGGTTGCGCCTCCGACTGCCTATGCGAGCCGCGGAGGTTTTACGACGCAATGGGGGCGCTACCCGGCCAGCCGCGTGTTCGATCTGCTGCGGCGGCCCGAGTTCGTTCAGAACGAGCCCATGTCGCGGAGGATTGTGCTGGCTGCCTTCTCGCACCGGCGAGAGCCAGCCATCGAGTATGCCCTCGAGCAACTGACCCGCCCGTTGATCGACAGGAACGAAGAACTGCGCGTCAGCAGAATTCGCGGCGTGCTGGCGGCCCGCAGAATATTGGAGGCTTTCCCGGAGCAGGCTGTGCCGCGGCTGCTTGCGGATTATGAGAAAGCGACCGTGGCCACAAAGGGGAACCTCCTCCGGGCCTCGGGCAAGCTCACGCTCCGCGAGCCCGTGAAGGCGCTGCTGCTCCGCACCCTGGCCGACTCAACCGTTTGCGATGACGCGACCTGGCAGGTTGGGGGTGATCCGTTGCGCCTGTGCGATGTCGCCTACAACCAGCTCGTGCTCCAGTGCGGCATCAGCGGCGTGGTGCGCACCCTCTGCCCTTCCCACACGATCACGGCCCGGGACTACCAGATCCAAATCCTGAAGGCGAAGCTGTAGAGGCATTGGTTTGCGCCGGGGCTGGGGGGCCATCTTGAGCTGGGTAGGGACGCCTCGCCGAGGCGTCCGTTTCCGGCGCACGCGGACGCCTCGGCGAGGCGCCCCTACCTGAACAAGCACAGGGGTGAGATGCACTCCGGGGCTGGCTCAGGGGAATTCGCGCTTGCCCGTCGGCACTCCCGCCCACAAACTCGCCGGCAAATGACAAAGCGTTTCGTGCTGCTCTGGGTTGTGCTGGCCGGCCTCGCCCCGCTGGCTTCCGCCGAGGAACTCGGCGACCCCGCTCCGCCACTGGTCATCAAAGAATGGATCAAGGGCAACCCCGTCGAGATCAAGCCCGGCACGAACATTTATGTCGTCGCGATCTGGAATACGACCTCCGCCACTACCCGCAACGCCATTGCCCGCCTCAACGAGATTCAGACGAAATACAAGGACAAGGGCGTCGTGGTCGTGGCGGTGAGCGACGAGACGCCGGAGAAGATCAGGAAGTTCATGGCGCTGCCGGACGTGCATATGGACTATGCCGTGGGCGCGGATACCGCGCGCCGAACCGCCATATCGTACATGCTGGGCTTCAAGGTGCGCACCGTCCCGCAGGTGTTCGTCATCGGCAAGGACGGGAAGTTCCTCTGGCACGGCGATCCGGTCCGCGGGTTGGACCAGGTGCTGACGAAAGTGCTGGCCGGCACCTACCAAGTGGCCCGGGCCAAGGACACGGACCTGTACCGGCGGCATCTCGAGGAGTACTTGGCTTTATCGAAACGAGGTGACCCGCGGGCCCGCCTCGCCGGCCAGTCGCTCATGGTTGACTGGACCAACGACGTCAGCCGACTGCGGGACTTCGCCTACGTGATCACCATTGACACCGGCAACCCCCATCGCGACCTCACGCTGGCGGGCCAGGCGCTGGACATGGCCGAGAGGATTTCGCCCACGAACACGCTCAGCCTCTTTACCGCCCGCGCCGCCTGGGTCTTCGAATGCGGGCGGCAGGACGAGGCCATTGGCATGATGAAGGACGCCATTGCCGCCGCGAAGGATGCCAAGGAAAAGGCCGCCCTCGAACCTTATCTTCGCGCCCTCGAGAAGCGCCAGGCCAAGCTCGCTGCCGCTGCCCAAGCCCATTCGGCCACGAACATCGTCACCATCACCAACGTCGTAACGGTAACCAACACGGTCACTCTCACGAATGCCGCCAAGGCAGAGACTGGCCCTGGAACAGCCCCTCGACCGTAACCGCCCGCCGGCGGACCGGCTCCCCGGCTGCGCCCCAGGGCGAGCCGTCGCCCTGGCCGAAGCGTCCGTCACGTAAACATTCGGCGAAGCCGCATTTGAGTAGGGACGCGTTCCACCGCGTCCCACTTGGAGGCAGGAATAGCGGGGATGCGGTGGAACGCGTCCCTGCCCAAACGCGGGTTCGCCGCATGTTTACTCCGTCACGAGCCGTGCTTGTGACTCATTAAATTGCCTCCCAAAGAATTCCTGCTCCCTACCCTCGTTGCCGCGACGGCCGGTGCGAGGTCGGTCGCGCAGGCACCCGCCCTCCCAAACGCCGCCCGGAGCGCTTTCGGGCGAGGCGAGCGCCATTGGGCATTCGCGTGGTGACCGGCGGGGAGGCAGAGGTTTTTCGGGCTTGACCATTTCAGTGAGCAGCCATCGGTGCCCGGCGTCCCGCACTTGGCATGGAGGTTGCGAGGAAGCGCGCCGGAAAGCCTCGGGAAGAGGGGCGGGCTGCTGCCGGAAAATTATCGTCAAAATCTGTTGACGGCAGCGGCGCCAGGGTGTAAAAACAGCGAACTTGGCACCCCGTGTGGGGTGTCCAGCCGGACGGAACAATCAATAGAATTACGGCTCAAAAAAAACTAAAAAAAGTGAAGAAAGGGGTTGACGCCTGCTTTGTACAGGTGTAAATGGTGCGTCAAATGAGGCACCCAAAGTGGGGCGCGCATCGGATCGAACAATGCACAAGAACTGAGAACAGAACGATAAGAACCGAGAAAATATGAAAAAAACACTAGTAACAGCAGTAGCTCTGGCAGCTTGCGCTGGAACGCAATTGTTCGCGCAAAATGCCAAGCAAGACGTCATCGGGATCAGTCTGACCCGATGGGCTCAAGTCAGCGTCAGCACCTCCAGCGCGGCCAACCAGGGCGTGTGGGAGCAGGGTCCGACGGTTTACAAGACCCAATCCTATAGGCTCTCGACCGCCAACGTCATCCAGTCCATTGGCATCGTGCTGCACAACAGCGCGGGCTATTATGGATCGAGGTCGCAACTCGTCCTGGTTCAAGGCGAGTTGGGCGGGTTCTTCGGCTACCCGTATCCCGGGTTCGACTCCGCTGCCTCGACCATCTCGGGTGACAACATCCGGCTGGCTACCGGCCGGAACAGCACTCCGAACCCGAACACGGGTGCATTGCCTCCGGGGCACAATCAGCCTTGGGGCCAGGTATTCGTGAAGGTGTTCGACGCCAAAGGCAACGTCACGCTGTGCGACAACGTCAGCTTCTTCTTCGCCTTCCTGGTGCAGGAATGCTACGACTGCTTCTACATGAACAGCTTCATCAGCGACACCGTGTTCACCTTCACCTCACGCACGGGTCCGCCTTGCTGCGCCGGCACCGCCCTCACCAAGGGCCACGGCGTTGACAAGTACTACATGACGCTGATGTTCGACAATACGATCAACAACCCGTACCTGAATCCCTTCGGCGTAGCGACGGTCCAGGCGGTTTCGGGTGGCACGTACACCGAGGCTACGGTTGCCGGCAGCACCAACACGCTGACGGTGGACACGACTGACTTTTACGACCAGGTTGGTAGTGACGAAGGCTTGTATCCGCCCGTGGGCACGTTCCGCGTCATCGGCCTCGTCGAACGCGACAATGGTGTGAATCCGGACGGCCTTCCCTACACGAGCTCGATCCTGAACAACGTGCACAATCCTCTGGATGCGCACAGCTATGACATCTATACCATGCGCTTCGCGCTCAATGGTATCGTGACCTATTCCTGGAACCTCAGGTTCATCAATAACGGCGACGCATTCCCTGATTTCCTGGGCGGCGCGACCATGCCGGTTACCGGCTACGGCTACATCTCGAAGGTCTGCTCGCTGCTCAGCGGCCAGGTCACCTTCACTGAGAGCATCGTCCCCGACACCAAGTGCTGCCTTGATGAGCCGTGGTATAGCGCGATCAACGACAACAACACTGGGTTCTGGTATGGCATCGGCGACAATGACATCGGCTCTGACTTGGGCACTGGCGTCACCGGCTTCATCGAGAACTACTTCGATTCCGCCATCGCTGGTGACATCACCACTGGCCACCTCGGCGACGAAGTTCCGGTCAATACGGACCTTGACCTGAGCTTCCATTGCAACTTCAACTACGAGTACGAGCCGCTGCAACAGGCCATTGATGGCTTCTATCCGCAGCCTGGCTTCGAGGGCACCTGGATCAACCCGGTGGACGACACCATCTCCACGACGGACGTTCAGCCCCCGCAGGGGGACACCCGGCCGGCCGACAGCTCAACGGACTAGTTCTGCGGCCTTAGCACGTTAGATCTCAGCGCAACCCAAGGTCGGTGCCGAAAGGCATACCTTGGGTTGCGTCTTTTTATAGGACCTTGTATAAAGGTACGACATGCGACCTAAAGTTGTCATTCTGATACTGCTTATGGCCGGCGGCCTGGTGGCGCTGGCAGCGGCAATAAAAATCATGTCGGCCCGCCACGGCGCCGGCGGTGATCAGGCCACCGCCCCCGCGGGGCCAGCCCCGGCGCCTGCTCCTGAGGCGACCGCCCCCGTGCCGGGCAGCGGCGCCGCTATCAATCAGCAGTTGCGCGCCGCCGACGTGGACAAACAGGTGGAACAAATCCACAGCTTCGTGCAGGACGGTCCGCCCAGCCCGGCCACGCTTGGCATTCTCATCGGCAAAGTGGCTGACCCTGAGCCGGCGGTGCGCACTGCGGCCCTGGAGGCCGTCGTAACCCTGAACGATACCAACGCCATCCCAGGGCTGGAGCAGGCCGCGCAAGCCGTGGACAACCCCAAGGACAAAGCCGCCATCATGGACGCCGTCGCCTATTTGAAGCTCCCCGACCCTATGTCAGACGCCGCCATGACCAACCCGCCGATGGTCACGAGCACGACGGCAGCGCCGTGGGATGTCCAGGCGCAGAAGGTCATGCAGAAGCAGAAGATTCCCCCCCGGTCGCAACGGCACGGGTTCAGGCCAAAGACGCGGAACCCGCCAGCCGCAGCGCCCACGCCTGCTCAGGCTCAGCCGGCTGCGCCGGCGCCCGACAGCGCTCCTCCGCAAGCTCAGCCAGCCCCGCCGGCCCCTGACAGCGCTCCTCCGCAATGATGCGCCTGCCGCGGAGAGCTACCCGGCCCTCCCAAATAGCTGCAGGGTTCGCTCGCGATGGCTGAGTTGACCACGCCCGAGGCCCAAAGCTCTCCGGCTCCCAAACCGGCAGCCGGTTGGCTGCTCCTGGTCCGGCTGCTGCTGGCGATTGCCATCGCCGGGGCCGGCTTCCTGGCCTGGGTATCTTTTCACAACGGGCCGGTAGTGGGGTGCGGTACCGCATCAGGCTGCAACAAAGTGCTCCAGAGCCGGTGGGCCTATTGGCTGGACATTCCCGTCAGCGTGCCGGCTTTGCTGGTCTATTTGGGCCTGCTCGGCGCCACGGTGCTTCTGCCCAGGCGGCCATCGCCGGATGACCAAAGAGGTTCCTGGGCGGCCATTATCACTCTCTCCATCATCGTCGCGGGCGCGGCAATTTGGTTCATAGGGCTCCAAGTGTTCGTCATCCATGCGTTCTGCAAATTCTGCATGACTGCCCATGCTTGTGGTCTTGCCGCAGCGCTGATTTGCCTGGGACACATTCCCTTCGCCAAAGATCCGGATACGCCGATGTGGACGGCGGGGTCCGGCAAGGTCGGGGTTCCGCGGTCGGGCGTGGCGCTCTTGGCCGCCATAGGCCTGGCCGGGGTGGCTGTCTTGGCGGGAGGACAAATGCTCGTGCAGAAGGAGAGAAATGTGGTGAAGGTCCTTGGCCCTGGCGGCACGCAGGCCAGGAGCGGCGGGGCCAAAGCCGCCGCAGGCACAGCCCCCGGCGCGGGCGCAGGCGCGCAGCTTTACGGCCTTCCCGGCCCTAACCCCCGCCTGGTCGAGCCGCGTGTCCTCTCGCTCTACAGCAACCAGTTTGTGCTCAAGCTGGACACGCTGCCCATGATGGGCTCGCCCGACGCGTCGAACATCCTCGTCTGCCTCTTCGACTACACGTGTCCGCATTGCCGCGCGCTGCACCCGATTCTGTTGCAAACGCAGCGCCTGTTCGGCAATCAGCTCGGCGTCGTGTGCCTGCCCATGCCCATTTCCACCAACTGCGACCGGCTCCTCACCGCCGCCATCTACTCCGTGCCCAACGCCTGCGAGTACGCCGAACTGGGCCTCGCGGTGTGGCGGGCCAATCCCGGAGAGTTCCGCGCCTTTGACGACTGGATGTTTGCCCCGGCCCGGCCTCCGCCGCTGGAGCAGGCCCGCCAATACGCCGCTGGCCTCGTGGGCAAGGACAAGCTCGAAGCGGCGCTCTCAGACCCATGGGTTCAACAGCAGATCGCTACCGATTGCCAGATGCACTACGCCAATTGGCAAGCCGCTGAAAACCCGATCATGCCCCAGCTCATCGTCGGGCCTACGATCAGCTCCGGGCCGCTCAATTCGGTCGAGCACCTGGAGATCCTGCTCAGCCGATATCTCGGTATCGCTCCGCCCCGGGGCAAGCCGTAATGCCAGGAGACAGCCTGGGCGCCGTTCGACGCCGCCTCCAAATCGCCCCTCACCCCTTCCCTCTCCCCATCGGATGGGGAGAGGGTGAGGGTGAGGGGGCACCTTGCCCGGCAACATTAGGCTGTAATCCGGGCGCGCATTAGCCCACACTGGGTCCCGATATATGTTGCAAAGAATAAGCCTGCTCGCCTTGACGTCCACGCTCCTCTCAGCCATCTGCACGGAGGCGCCCGCGGCCCCGGCGGCGCAGACGAACACGGCGCCGACCCTGCTGTCCACCGCGGCCGACGCCAACTCAGTGGTAGCCCGCGGCAGGGGGTTCCAGATCACCCGGCACCAGTTGGACCAGGAGGTCGCGCGCGCCGTGGCGCAAGTCGAGGCCAAGGGCCGCCCGCTGTACCGCGAGGAGATGGCCCAGGTGCCGCGGCAGGTGCTGGAGCAGCTCATCAATGTCCAGCTCATCGAGTCCAAGGCCACTGCCGCCGACCGGGTCGCCGGCAAGGAGCAGGCCCAGAAGCGCCTGGCGCAGGCCCGCGCACAGGCCGGCTCCGAGCAGGCCTTCACGAACCAGTTGAGCCGCCTCGGCACGACCCAGCCCGAACTGCTGGCCAAATGGACCGAGGCGCTCACGGCCGACAGCGTGATCAAGCGCGACATCAAAGTCACCGTCACCGACCAGGATGTGCGCAAGGAGTACGACAGCAACACCAACCAATTCCAGGCGCCGGACATGATTCGCATCCGCCACATCCTCATTGCCACCCTCGACCGGCAGACCGGCGCGGCCTTCTCTCCAGACGTCCAGGCCGCCAAGCGCAAGCAGGCGGACGCCGTGCTCAAACGCGCCCGCGCGGGAGAGGACTTCACGAAGCTGGTGGCCGAGTTCTCCGATGATAGCGTCTCGAAGGACAAAGGCGGCGAGTACACCTTCGGGCACGGTGACATGCTGCCGGAAGTGGAAACGGCCAGCCTCGCGCTCAAGCCCGGCCAGGTCAGCGACGTGATCACCTCCCCGTACGGATATCACATCGTCAAGCTGGAGCAGAAAATTCCCGCCCATCAGATCAAGTTTGCCGACGCCGCGCCGGACATCAAAGCCGCCCTGGTGGAAGACGCCATTCAGAAGCAGTTCCCGGACTATATCGCCAAGCTGCGGAAGGAAGCCGCCGTGGAGATTCTGGACCCGAAGCTGCTGCCGATTGTTGGGGTGGACCCGAACCAGTATCTCAAGCCTATTCCCGGGTTCCAGGACAAGATGCGGCAGTGACGCATTACGCCAGGTCCACCGGGTCAACATCCACGGCCAGCGTCACTTCGTCGGGCAAGACCAACTGCTGGGTGACGCCCGCCAACCGCTGGCTGAGCAGGCGCATTCTCGGGGCGCGCAGCATGATCTGGTGCCGATAATACGTCTCGGCGCGCAGCAACGGCGCCGGCGCCGGCCCGGCCACAATCAGGTCCTTGATGCCGGCCATCGCCTTCTCGAGCTCGCGCTTGAGGTGGGCGGCAGCGAATTTCACCTTCTCCTCATTCCTGCCCTTTAACGTCAGCAGCGCCACGCGGCTCACGGGCGGATACTTGAGCTGCGTGCGGAACTCCATCTCCTGCTCGTAGAACCCCGGGAAGTCGTGCCGCCGGGCAAACTGTATGGCCGGATGAAACGGGGTAAAGGCCTGCACGAACACCTCACCCTCGATGTCACCGCGACCCGCACGACCCGCGACCTGCGTCAGCAATTGGAACGTGCGCTCGCCCGCGCGGAAATCCGGCTGATGCAGCGCCATGTCGGCGTAGATAATCCCAACCAGCGTCACGTTGGGAAAATGCAGCCCCTTGGCGATCATCTGCGTCCCGAGAAGAATGTCAGTCTTGCCCACGCGAAAGTCACCCAGAATGCGGCGGTAGTCCTCCTTGCGTTTCAGGGCGTCTGAATCCATGCGCTTGATCCGGGCCTGCGGAAAGAGCCGGGAGAGCGTCTCCTCCACCCTCTGCGTTCCCAGGCCCGAGTAGCGAATGGCGGGATTGCGGCACTTCTCGTTCGGGCAGACTGCCGGGACCGGTCCCGCGTACGCGCAGATATGGCAGGCGAGCTTCTGCTCCTGCCGGTGATAGGTCAGGGACACGCTGCAGTTCGGGCACTCGGCCACGTAGCCGCACTTGGGGCACTGCAGCGAGGTCGAGTAGCCCCGGCGGTTCAGGAACAGGATGGTCTGCTCCTTGCGCTCGAGCCGCTGGGCGATGGCCTCCGCAAGCTGCGGCGAGAAGATCGGCACTGCCTTGCCCGCGCGCACAGTCTGGCGCATATCCACGATGCGCACCACCGGCATCTTCGCATCGTCCGCCCGCTCGGGCAGTTCCAGCAGCGTGTATCTGCCCCGCTGGCAGTTGTAATAGCTTTCCATCGAGGGCGTGGCTGAGCCGAGCACGACCGTGGCGTTCTCCATCTGCCCACGCACGACCGCCACATCGCGGGCGTGGTACCGCGGCGCCTCCTCCTGCTTGTAGGTATGTTCGTGCTCCTCATCCACGATGATCAGCCCCAACGGTTCGACGGGCGCGAAGATGGCCGAGCGGGCGCCAATCGCGATCCGCGCGCGCCCCTGCCGGATTTTGTGCCACTCGTCGTGGCGCTCGCCGGCGGACAAATGGCTGTGCAACACCGCCACCAGCGTGCGCTGCGGCCCCGAGCTGAACCGCGCCTTGAAGCGCTCGACAGTCTGCGGCGTGAGCGATATCTCCGGCACCAGCACAATGGCCCCTTTGCCCTGCTCCAGCGAGCGGGCGATGGCCTGCAGATAAACCTCGGTCTTCCCGCTGCCGGTCACGCCGTGCAAAAGGAACACCGACGGGGAACGCACGGCGGTCGGCGGGGTATCCTCCGCATGCCGCCCTTCCAGCGCGGCGACGACAGCTTCCAGTGCCTTTGCCTGCGCCGGATTTAGCCGCAGCGGCTGCGTGGGCAGGATGCTCTCGCGGGCATAAGGGTCCCGTTCTGAAATCTGTGGGGCGATGGAAATCAAGCCCTTGTCCTCCAGGCGCCGCAGGGTGCCCCGCGTGGTGCGGGCCTTGGCGAGCAGCTCCTGGAGCGGCATTTCCGGCTTCTGCTCGAGGATGCGCCAGACTTCCTCCTGGCGCCTGGCCAGCTTCGGCATCTCGCCGGTCTGGGGCAGCACGCGCACGTAGAGCCGTTCGCGCCAGCCGGCTTCTTCCTGCCGCACCGCCTCCGGCAGCACGCTCTTTAAGGCGATCTCCGGCGCGCAGCAGTAATACTCCCCGATCCAGCGCGCCAGTTCGATGATCTTTGGCGTGATGAGCGTCTGCGCCCCGATAACCTTTAGTATCGGCTTAAGCGTGGCGTGCGCCGACTCTTCGGCGAGCCCGGTGACGCACCCCAGCACCTTGCGCGAACCGAAAGGAACCTGCACCCGGCTGCCGACTTCGACCTGTCCGTCCAGTTCAGCCGGAATGAAGTAATCGAACTCCTTCCGCAGCGCCAGCTCCAGCGTGACGCGGGCTATCATGATGACGCAGATCTCGCAGTTGTGAGTGTGAGGCCTGTTCTCGGGAGGTCCTCGCAGTCCCGCCAGAAGGCCAAGACTACAGCGCTTCGCCCGATCGTCCCCATAGACCTGCTTCGCGCCTTCTCTCCTTCAACATCGGGCAGACCGTCACAAGCCGGAGAGGAATTGTCTCAAAGACGCGAACTCGGGACGAGCGAAGTCGAAAACTCTGGCCCGCGCCCCGGGACCGAGGCGGGGATCATCATCATTCCGGATCGCCAGGAGCGCGCCCACGACGCCCTTCTCAGGGCTGTGCGCCCTAAAGCCTGCCTGCGACATGCAGTGAGCGAATGCTTCAATGCACCCTCGGGCTTGCTGGTTGGCGGGATCGCCACTCCATGCCCGCCATACCAAGGTCTCGATTTCACCTGCCGACTGGCCGTCAGGCGTTAGAAAGAAGCCAATACGCGGTTTGCCTGCTGTCCACTGACCCGCGGCCAAGGTCTGTCCGGTCAGCCGGGTGAGAAGCTGCGCCAACTGAACCGAAGTTCCGTGCGGGTTGGCATCGGCATCAACGATCACTCCCAAAGCCTGCTTGCTGGTCAGCAACTGCGGTGTCAGGAATGTCTCCAGTTTGGCGGCCAGGTCCGCCCTCCCGTTAAAATGCTTGATGAAAACGCCGTGATGCTTTCCCAATGCCTCCAGCAGTTCGGCGTAGAAGAGCAGGTCGCTGTAACCCTCGACGATCAGGACCCGCTCACACGTCTCCAGCTTCGGGGGCTCAGCCATAGGCCTTCACCGAAGATCAATTTCACCAGCCATGGCTGCCTCGATATGCTTTCTATCTAAAACGCGGCCCTCGATCCCCGTCGGCACGCGGAACAACTGAATCACGCTGAGGTCATATTCCGGCTCCTGGGAAAACACCTCGTGTGCGGCCCGAATGCATTCCAGGCTGTGAGTGGTGGCGAAGATTTGGACATCCGCATCCTTGGCAGCGTGTAGCAGGCCCCGCCAGATCGTGGGCAGCGCGCTGTGATGCAGGCCATTCTCCACCTCATCAATCAACAGCACCTTGGCTTCGGCAGCCACTAGCTCTGAGTAGATGTCCAGCAGACGATTAAAGCCTTGCCCCATCTGCGTCACAGGGAGCATCTCGCTCAAGCCAACGTCCGCATACAGGAGCGGCTCGCTTCCAGTTTGCAGGCTCTCGATCGCCTCAAGCCTGGGCTCGATCTTCTTCAGCAGGGCTTCCACATCCTTCTTCTTCCGGCGCAGGACCACACGGTTATAGTCAACGGCGTCCTGCCGCGGGTTGGTGGGGTGCGTGGAGAAAATGCTGGGCTTCAGTGGTACTGTCGGACGGTGGCCTACGGGAGAAAGCTGCATGTAACCGAGCCGGGTGCCCGGGCCACAGACGTCCCCTGGGCGAACCTCGTTGCTGTTCTCCATTGTCAACCAGATGCCGAATTCCGGCAGGGCGTCGCCACTGGCCCTGATCTCAACGGCGTGCTTTACGTCCTTATTGTAGTAAGTCCATTTCCAGAAGTTCTCCATTGAATCGCCACCGGCCGTCCTGAAAAGGTTAGGGAGGTCACCCACAGGCTTCGACGGATCCTGAAGCAGCAAGGCCAATGCTTCCAATAGACCAGTTTTGCCCGTGTTATTCTGCCCAACAACGATGTTCACCCTCTTCAAGGATTCCAGCCTCAGGGCCTTGAACCCCCTGAAGTTCTTAATCTGGAGACTTGTAAGCACTCGATGCCTCTTTACTTATCCAATCGCCCCACGCCAATCAAGCACGCCTTAGCCGTTCCAGCAGCTTCGCGTGGATGCCTCCAAAGCCGCCGTTGCTGAACACCACCACCACTTCCCCGCCCTGGGCGTGCTTGCCCACGTGGTCCACGATGGCGTCCACGTCTGGCAGATAGACGGCTTCCTTGCCCGCAGCCTTGAGGTCCTGCATCAGGCGCCCCGGGTCCAGGCGCTCCTCCGGCTTGAGCAATTCCAGCCGCGCCACTTGCGACACCACCACGGCGTTGGCGTCGGCAAAGGCCTCGGCCAGCTCGGTTTGGAAGACGTTGCGCCGCGTCGTGTTGGTGCGCGGCTCGAAGATGGCCCACACCTTCTCCGTGGGATACTTGTAGCGCAGGGCGCGCAACGTCGCGCGGATGGCCGTGGGATGGTGCCCGAAGTCATCCACCACGACAATGCCCCCCGCTATGCCGCGCACTTCCAGCCGCCGCCGGACACCCTTGAACGTATCGAACGCTGCCTGGATCTGGTGGTTCTTGAGCCCGCAATGCTTGGCGCACCCGATCACCGCCAGCGCATTGCGCACGTTGATCTCGCCCAGGAAGTTGGTGTGGAACTTGAAGCTCGGGATCTCGAACAGAGTCGCCGTCGGGCCGTAGCGGATATTGAAGGCCTGCACCGCGTTGCCTTCGCCCAGGCCGAAGCGTTTCACCGGGCAATGCGTCACGTTGAGCAGCGGCGCCAGGTTGGCATCGTCACCGTTGCCCAGCAGCAGCCCATTGCGTGGGATAATGCGAATGAAGTGATTGAAGGCGGTCTTTATCGGCTCCAGGCTCTCGAAGATATCGGCATGGTCATACTCCAGGTTGTTAACAATGCCGACCTCGGGCAGGTAATGGACGAACTTGCTGCGCTTATCGAAAAAGGCCGTGTCGTATTCGTCGCCCTCGATAATGAACCATTCGCTGTCCGTGAAGCGCGCCCCCTGGCCGAAGTTGTTGGGAATGCCGCCGATGAGGTAGCTCGGGTTCAGGCCATTGTGCTCGAAAACCCACGCCAGCAGCGCTGTGGTGGTGGTCTTGCCGTGCGTGCCGGTCACCACCAGCGACCGCTTGCCCTGAATGAAATAGTGCCTGAGCAACTCCGGCAGCGAGCAGTAAGGAAGCTTGTGGTCCAGCACGTACTCCCCCTCAGGGTTGCCGCGCACTATAGCGTTGCCGATGACCACCAGGTCGGGCTTATGTGCCAGGTTCTGCTCCGCGTAGCCGCCCATGACCTCGATCTTCCGGTCCGCCAGGAAGGTGGACATGGGAGGATACACGTTCTGGTCTGAACCAGTTACCACCACTCCCTTCTCCTGCATCGCCGCGGCGGTGGCGGCCATCGCCGTGCCGCAGATGCCGACAAAATGGACGGATTGGATGCGCGAGAACATAACACTATCCCTTCAGCTTCCGCTCCAGGATCTGCCGCACGAGCGCCGGGTTGGCCTTGCCTTTGCTCAGCTTCATGACCTGGCCCACGAGCGAATTGAGAGCGGCGACCTTGCCCGCCTTGAAGTCGGCAGCCGGCCCGGGATTGGCCGCGATCGCCTCGTCGCAGAACTTCTCGATGGCGCCCGTGTCGCTGACCTGTGCCAACCCCTTCTTCTGGACAATGCCGCCCGGCGACGCTCCCGTCGCGAACATCTCCAGGAACACTTCCTGCGCAATCCGGCTGCTAATCTTGCCACTGTCCACTAGTTCCGCGAGTTCCAGGATGCCCGCCGGCTTGAACTTCAGGTCGGCCAGCGTGGTCTGCGTCTCGGCCAGCTTCGCGCGCAGGTTGTTGATGACCCAGTTCGCCGCCGCCTTTGGGTTCCTGGCTTGCCGAGCGATCCCTTCGAAATAGTCACCCAGCGGCACGTCCCACACAAACGTCTGCGCGTCGGAGGCCGGCAATTGGTAGTCGCGCATGAAGCGTTGCTTGCGCGCCAGCGGCAGCTCGACCACGCGGCTCTTCACCTCGGCCAGCCAGGCATCGCTCGGCTGGAACGGCATCAGGTCCGGCTCCGGGAAGTAGCGGTAATCGTGCGCGTGCTCCTTGGTTCGCATCTCCTCGGTGATGCCTGCCGGGTCGTCCCAGCGCCGCGTGGACTGGATCAGCTTGCCGCCGCGCTCGAGCACCTCGATCTGGCGGGGGATCTCATACTCCAGCGCCTTGCGCACCCCGCTGAAGCTATTCATGTTCTTGATCTCAATCTTCGCCCCCAGCTCCTGCTGTCCCCTGGGGCGCACGCTCACGTTCACGTCGCAGCGCACCATGCCCTTTTCCATGTCGCAATCGCTCACGCCGCCGTAGATCAGGATGTCCTTGAGGGAGTTGAGGTATTCGTAAGCCATCTCGGCGCTGCGGATGTCCGGCTCGGAGACAATCTCCATCAGTGGCACCCCGGCGCGGTTGAAATCCACCCCGCTCTGGCGCTCGAAATGGAAGTTCTTCCCGACGTCCTCTTCCAGGTGCGCCCGCGTAATGCGCACCCGAGCGAGCCCGCCGTTAAACTCAAAATCCACGTAGCCCCCCAGCGTGGACGGCTTGTCATACTGGGTGATCTGGTAGTTCTTCGGCATGTCCGGATAGAAGTAGTTCTTCCGGTCGAACTTGGCGTCACGGGCCACGGTGCAGTTCAGGAGGAAACCGGTCAGCGCCGTCAACCGCAGCGCCTCTTCATTGGCCACGGGCAGCACCCCCGGCAGCCCCAGGCAGACCGGGCAAACGTGCGTATTGGGCGGCGCGCCAAACTCGTTTGCGCAGCCGCACCACATCTTGGACTGCGTCTTAAGCTGCACGTGAGTCTCCAGGCCAATGACCGCTTCGTAATCCATAAGGCTAAGGAGTGTTACCACGAACGGCCATCGATGAACACGGATTTCTGGATGGAGCGCGCCCGTCCTCGGGCGCAGCAACGCCCGACTGGCTGGGCGCGCTGAGAGACCGGGAACCTAACGCAGAAGCCAAAATGCCATCATTCCGCCAGCCAATCCGGGTCTGACCCCCGCAGTTTCCGCGGGAAGGCTGGTTTAGCAGCCGACGCGTCCGTCACGGCGCCTTCGGCTCTCCTCCACAGCCTCTCCACTACCCCTCCATATGCACAAGCTAGATAACATTTGTTATCTAGCTTGTGCATATGGAGGGGTAGTGGAGAGGCTATGGAGGAACCAGGGACGGGGACGGGTGCGGGGATGCCTGGCGCGACTGCCGTCGAGGGGCGAAAACGCGCATAAGTATTTCCGGGCCAGCCATTTAAGACTTATGCCTGGCTATTCGGCCTTCAAGTCGCGCGACATGAGGTCGCGGACGGCCTGGGCGACGTTTTTGCCCTGGTAGAGCATGGCATGCACTTCATCTATGACGGGGGTCGTCACGCGATGCTTGCGGGCCAGTTGGCAGGCGGAACGGGCGGTGGGGTAGCCCTCGGCGACGGCCAGCATGCTGGCGGCGATGTCGGCGGGCCGCTCGCCACGGCCGACGCGCTCGCCGAAGCCGCGGTTGCGGCTGTGCTTCGAGAAGCACGTGACCATAAGGTCACCCAGCCCGCTGAGGCCCGTGAACGTGTCGGCCTGGGCGCCGCAGGCCACGCCCAGGCGGCGCATCTCGACGATCGCGCGGGTCACCAGGGCCGCCTTGGAGTTGTCACCGAAGCCCAGGCCGTCGCTCGTGCCGGCGGCAATGGCGATGACGTTCTTGAGGGCGCCGCCCAACTCGACACCCAGCAGGTCCGTGCTGGTATAAACGCGGAAGGTGGACCGGCTGAAGAGTTTTTGGGCTTGGGCGGCCGTGACCGGGTCGCGGCTGGCGGCGACGATGGCCGTGGGGATGTCGCGCGCCACTTCGATAGCGAAGCTCGGGCCGGACAGGGCCGCGCACCTGGCGTTGGGGGCGGTCTGAGCCAGCACGCCGCACATCGTCAGGCTGGTGTCGTATTCGATGCCCTTGGTGACGCTGACGATGAGGCCGGAGTAGGTTGCGAGGTTCCGGGTGACCTCGCGGAAGGGTTGGGAGGGAACAGCCACGACGATGCATTCGGCGCCTTCGATGGCGTGAGGCAGGTTTGCTTCCAGTCGCAGCTCGGTCGGCACGGCGATGCCCGGCAGGAAGCGGTCGTTGCGCCCGGTCCGGCGGATTTCATCCAGCCATTCCGCGACGTGGCCCCAGAGGGTGATTTCGTTTCCAGCGCTGTGCAGGAGCCGGGCCAGTGCGGTGCCCCAGGCGCCCGCGCCCAAGACGGTGATCTTCATGCGGTTGGTTTCGGCGGTGTGGATCCTCGTGCTTTGCTGAACGTGATGCGGTTTTCCGTGCCGCTCAGCAGGCGCTTGATGTTGGACTTGTGCTTGTAAGTGGCCAGCAGGGCCAGGGCGCCCGTAACCCCAATGAGCGCCGCGCTGTAGCCAAGCACCCAGACGGCGAAGGGCAGGGCCAACGAGGCGCTGATCGAGGCGAGGGAGACGTAACGAGTGGCGGCGAAAATGACGATCCAGATGCCCAGCCCGACCAGCAGGGCCAGCGGGACCAGCGCGACCAGCACGCCGGCGGAGGTGGCGACGCCCTTGCCGCCTTTGAAACGGAGCCAGCAGGTGTAGTTGTGGCCCAGGATGGCGGCGATGCCTGCACCGATGCTGAACCACTCAAGGCGTGCCGGCCCGGCGCCGGGGCTACCCCAGCCGGCGAAGAACCTGTCCGCGACGAACACCGCCAGCCAGCCCTTGGCGGCGTCGGCCAGCAGCACCAGGGCTCCCGCGGTCTTGCCGAGAATCCGGAATACGTTGGTGGCGCCGATGTTCCCGCTCCCGACAGTGCGGATGTCCACGCCCTTGGCTCTCGCCACCACGAAACCTGTGGGAATGGAGCCCAGCAGGTAAGCCGTGAGCAGCATGAGGGCGGGGCAAACAATTGGCACGGCGGCACTGTATGAATCCGGTGCCTGAAGTTCAAAGCCCAAATCCGCGACCGCAGTTGGTAGAAATCCGAAGCAAATCCGAATACCGAACCCGGACGAAGCGGCTGGGTGGAGGAGAAAAGAGATGATCTCACCGTGCCCCTTTCCGCTTTCGGACTTCTGGCTGCTTTCGACCTTCGAGTTTCCGCCTCAGGGGTTCTCACGGGCCCGCTGGAGTATCGCCGAGCCGGTGCTGGCCAAAACCGCCCGTTTCCCTGTCATCGGCGGATAGAAAGAATCGTGTGCTTTTCGAAAGAATCTTCCGTTGCACGCATTGCCACCCCGTCGCGAAGCTATGGGGGGCGTGAATCGCTTCAATTGGCGAGTGCTTTGGTTTAACTCAGCGTCCGCCGGCTAGCCCTCGGGGACCAGGCTCCCGTCGCGCTGCGCCGCTTGGTGCCACCCGCCGACTGAGGTAAAACATGGCCCATACTACGGAGCCGCTCTTTGTAAAGCGAACAGCCAAAAACCCCCTGCTTAGCCAGTCAATGACAAGCAGGACAACATGAGTCAAACGTATGAGGAAGTCACAAACATCCGACAGCAGGCTCATTGCCTGCGCAGGCTACGCCCAGCCGTCCATTATCTGCGCCGTGCTCGCGACACTCCTGCTGCTGGCAGTGGCGCCTGCTCGGGCCGACTGGCCGAACACCAACGCCACGAAGTGGGTGCAGTACCCTATCACGACCGCCTCCGGCACCAACGCCCTCGATATCGACGTCTTGGATAGCGAAGTGACGGACGACTTTCCTTGCTACAGCGCCGGACCCGTCACCGACATCCACGTGTGGGGCGCGTGGTTGAATGATCAAATAGACACCAATGCCACCTTCATCGTTTGGATTGCGACGAATGCGTTCGCGCCCTCAGACCTCTGGTCTCAGGTGTTTGGGCCCGGACAATACACCGCGCGCAAAGTATACACGAATACTGAGGCCTTTTGGAACATGGGTCAGGTCATCGGCAGCTCCCAATACTTGTGGCAGTACAACTTTTATCCCACTAACCCGTTCGTGCAGCAGGGTTCCCCCAGCGCGCCTGTCACCTACTGGCTGGGAATAGCTCAATGGTACACAGGCAGCAACAGTAAGTTCGGTTGGAAGTGCTCGAGCAACCATTGGGGTAGCGGAGCTGTTGGGGCGTGGAACCTGCTTCCCCTGCCGGGGATCGACATGTCGTTCGCGCTCACCACGCGATCCTGTTCGTCGGCAACCCCGCCCACCGCGCAGATTACCTCGCCCTCGTCGACAAATGTTTGCAGCATGGTGAACGTCGTGGGATCGGCTTCCGATCCGGGCGGGCTCCCCGTCGGTTACACGCTGCAGTATCAGTATCTGCCTTGGAACAGTGCCCCCGGGCCTCTGATGACTTTTGCCTCCGGGTCCGGGCCCGTAGTCAACGGCCTGCTCGGGGTATGGGACAATAGCACGCTGCCCGCAGGCTCCTACCATCTGCACTTGGTCGTGACCAACAACTGCAACCTAAGCACTACTGCCGACGCGTACGTCTATGTTTGCGGGACGGGGATGAGCGACCACAGCGTGAGCTGGCCTGTAGCGGGCAGCGTCGTGGGCGGGTCCGTCTGCATCAAGGGCTTCGTTTGGGACACCTGCTTCTCGTATTACGTCGTGGAATACCGTCCTGCGGGCGTCGGCAATTTCCAGCCCGTGGATGCAGCCCATCCTACCTATACGAGTGTCGTGTACAACGACGTGCTGGCCTGGTGGAAGACGACGGACGCGACCGGTGTGCCGCTGGTGGCTGACGGCAAGTATGATATCCGCGTCACCACCTGCAACTGCTGCGGCAACTGCGTGACCAACCCCGTCTTCACGGTGATAGTGGACAATACGCCGCCCATAGCGACGATCACCTCGCCGCAATCCTGCACACGGGTCAGCGGCCTGGTGCCGGTGGTCGGGGCCGTGGCCGATAACAACTGGGGGACGTGGCTGCTGCAGTATAGCGACCCGGATACCCATAGCTGGGTCACCATCATTTCCGCCTCTGCGTCCCAGAGTGGCGTGCTGGGTGTGTGGGACACCACCAGGTTGCCGGCCTGCTCCTATGTCCTCCGATTGTGGGCGCAGGACAGCGCCGTGCTCCAGTGCGATCCCGACTTGCATCACACCACCGAATACCTCGTGCCTGTTACAACCCAGGACTGCCCCATACCACCCAGCGTGGGCGCGAGTATGATCAGCAACGCGGCGGTAGTCAGCGTGACCGGTCAGACGAACGTATCGTACACGGTGGAGTACACCCCAGTCCTGCCTCCCACGGGCAGTTGGACCATCCTGAGCAACTTCGTCTTAACGCAAAGCCCGGAACGGGTGCTAGACTACTCTATCAGCAACATCCCACAGCGATTTTACCGCGCCCGCACGCCGTGACCGGGCAATCCAGAGGTCGCCTGCTTAGGTCCCGTGCCGCTCCAGCCTACGGCCCGGGGTCCGTCCCGCGCATTGCTCGCCGCTGCCCCCTGACGTTACCCTCTGAGGCTTGACACATTCTGCCCCGTGGCCCATACTGGGCCCTACAGACTTGAGCCGCGGGTGATTTTCTGCGTCCTGCGGAATCGTTAAAGCTCTCGCCGTCGGTTTCTCACCCGACGGCGGAAACGGGTGCCGGTAATCAGGGTTGGGGATCTGGGTACAGGACATGCATAGGGCTGGATCAGAATCTTTTGGGGCAGGACGGGCGTCCTTTCAAGGAAAGCCTCTTGGGCGTCCCCCAGTCGAGCGGCCAGAACGGGGCACGGACAAAGCAAAGGATGCGTGCAGCACGCTGGTTTTGAAGGAGTGTCAGCAGGTGCTCAAACGTCGCCTCACTCGGTCGTTGCGGGACGCCTTTTGCGAGCTGACCGGGCTGCGGATTCACGCCTGTTGGCATGACGGTTCGACCGGCGTGCAACCCGGCGATCTCTCCAGCTTATGTCCCGGAGGGAGGCGGGATTCTGCGGGTGAGGTCGAAGCGCAATGCCAGGCCTGCCTCCGAAAGCGGTGGTGTCGGGCGTTGGCCCCCGCACCGACAACGAGGCGGTTTTCCGGCATGTGCGGAGCCGCGACCTGTTGTGCCTGGATCAGCGTCGTGGGCCGTCCAGCCGTGACGCTCGTCGTGCAGCAGGCGCCACCGATTTCCCCTGTCCGGCAGCGAGCTTTCCTCCGTGCAGTGCACTTGATGCGACTGGTTGTTCACGACCTGCAAGCCACGCTTGAGGCGGGGCGAGGCGGCGAGGGAGTTGTACATCCCGAGCAACAGCTTGGACTGGCTTCTGTTGCACGCGAACCCTGGCCGGGCGGGTGTGGGCCCAGACCCAAAGCTCGCTTGCTGCCGGCTGCTGCAGAGGCTTTCACGCAGGGATGCGCTGTGGGACGACCCACGGCCGGCAGCGAACCACAGGCGTCCAGGCATAGCCAGCAAGTGGTTCAATGCATGCTGGATTACATCCACGCAAACTACGCCCGCTCGATCCAGCTCGGCGACCTTGCGAACAGCGTGCACTTGAGAACCAGCTACGCATGCTACTTGTTCTCTTCGACCGTTGGTGTGACGTTCCACCACTACCTGGAACAATTGAGGCTCACCAAGGCCAAGAACCTTCTCCGTGATCCCGTCAACCGCGTTTCTGAGGTTGCCTACGCGGTGGGCTACACCAATCCCAACCACTTCCGCAATGTCTTCACGGCTCGCGTTGGCATCCCCCCCTCCGCCTGGCGTGAGACTTCTGAAGCTGCCGACGTGGGCTCCTAACCGTCCGGCACCCCTGCTCAGAACCACGCCGTATTCGCCGGTTGTCACTTGGCTCAGCTAAATGGCACAATGCTGGGGATGAGTGCAGGTCTCGATAACCAGCCTTCTGGCCGTGTAAAGGTGTCCGTTGTGGGCACCGGATCACTGGGCAAGGAGCATGTCCGGATTTACGCCGAGCTGGCCGCGGCGGGGCAGGTGGAGTTCGCGGGCGTGCACGACAAGATCGGGGAGACGGCGCAGCGCTTTGCGCAGAAGTACGGCGTGCGCGCATTTTCCTCGGTGCAGGAAGCCGCCGCTGCGAGCGATGCCGTGAGCGTCGTTACACCTACTACGACCCATTTCGCGCTGGCCAAGGTCTTGCTCGAAGAGGGGCGGCATGTGCTGGTCGAGAAGCCTATGACGGACAACGCCGCAGAGGCTGCCGAGTTGATCCGGCTTGCCCGGCAGCACAATTGCATCCTGCAGGTTGGGCACGTGGAGCGGTTCAATCCGGTCCTCAATTACCTGGAGAAGGTCGCCACCGATCCGCGCTTTATCGAGACGCTCCGCCTCTCGCCGTTCCCGGCGCGCAGCACGGATATCGGCGTGGTGCTCGACCTGATGATCCACGACCTGGACGTGGTGCTGGCGTTTGTGAAGTCGCCGGTCACGAGCGTGGACGCGGTGGGCATCCGGATCTTGAGCCAATCGGAGGACGTGGCGAACGCGCGGCTGCGGTTTGCCAACGGCTGTGTAGCCAACCTGGCAGCCAGCCGGGTGAGCCCGGAGCGGATGCGCAAGATCCGGGTGTTCAGCGGCGGCGCCGCGCCGAGCTATATCTCGCTGGATTACCGGGCCCAGGAGGGCTTCATCCACCGCATCGCGCGCGAGGGGGAGGAAAAGAGTTCGCGGCTGCAGAAGCTGCTGCGGGCGAAGGACTCGGCCATCGTGAGTGAATTCGCCGGCCGGCGCATCGTGCGCGAGCCGGTGCCGATCGCGAAGGGAGAGCCGCTGAAGCTGGAGCTGCAGCACTTCATCGAGTGCGTGCAGGCGCACCGCACGCCTTTGGTGAGCGGGGAGTCGGCCAAGCGGGCGCTGGACCTGGCGTTCGAGATTACGCGGCAGGTGCAGGAGGCGGGGCTCAGCCCCGAGCCGCAGGGACGCTAGGGTGAGGCCGAAGAGCTTCATGCTGATCGCCGGGGAGGCGAGCGGGGACTTGCTGGGGGCGGAACTGGTGCAGGCCTTGCGCCGCGAAACCGAGAAGGCGGCGCCTGTATTCACGAATGATCCGCAGCCACTGACGACCAGCCTGGAGCCGCGGTTCTTCGGCGCGGGCGGGCCGCGCATGGCAGCGGCCGGGGTGGACCTGGCGTTCGACCTGACAAGGCATTCGGTGATCGGGCTATCGGAGGCGGTGAAGCGCGTGGTTATGTTTCGCCGGCTGTTCCGGGCGCTGCTCGAACTGGCGCGGCACCGGGAGCCGGACGCGATCATCTGCGTGGACTTCTCCTGGTTCAACATGCACTTCGCGTCCGCCATCAAGCGGTATGTGCGGCGCCGCCATGATTGGTTCCATGACTGGACGCCCAAGGTGATCCGGTACGTGTCGCCGCAGGTCTGGGCTTCACGCGAAGGGAGGGCCTATGCCCTGGAGCGCGACTGCGATCTGCTGCTGAGCATTTTCCCTTTCGAGAAGGAGTGGTTTGCGCAGCGCGTGCCGAGGCTGCGGGTGGAGTTCGTGGGGCATCCGATGGCGGAGCGGTATGGGAAGGCGGCCGCGGCCAAAGGCGAGGCGCGGGCGGCGGGGGGCACGCCGATGGTTCTGCTGTTGCCGGGCAGCCGGTCGGGCGAATTGCGGCGGCACCTGCCCGTGGTTGCCGAAGCAGCGAAGCGGATCAGGGCGCGACGCGAGGCGAGGTTCCGGGTGGTGCTGCCGCGGGAGGAACTGCTGGCGTATGCCAGGCCGTTCGAGCAGGCGGTGCCGGGTCTTGAGCTGCAGGTGGGCGGGCTGGAGGAAGCGCTGCGGACGACGGACGTGGCGCTGGCCAAGTCGGGCACCATCACGCTGGAGTGCGCCTACTTCGGCGTGCCGGCGGTGGTGTTTTACAAGACCTCGCTGGTGACCTACCTGGTGGGCCGGCCGCTCGTGCGCGTGAGGCATCTGGCCATGCCGAACCTGCTGGCGGACGAGACGGTTTACCCGGAATTCGTGCAGGGCGCTGCCACGCCGGACAACCTGGCCAATGCGGTCTTAGCGTTGTTGGAAGACCGGAAGCGTTATGCGGAGGTGCAGGAGAAGCTGGCTAAGGTGGTTGCCAGCCTGGGCGGGCCGGGCGCCAGCGAGCGGGCGGCCAGGGCCGTGTTGCGCGTGCTGGCTACTCAGGCAGCGTAAGCCTCCTATTCCAGTAGCGCAAGCCTCCGGCTTGCGATAGTCGCAACAATCCTCTGGATTGTTCCGCGCGCGGCAACCCGGAGGGTTGCCGGGACGGGCGCAAGCCGGAGGCTTACGCTACTAGCTGTGGGCCGAGCCTACTTCGTCTCGCGACGGGCCAGCACAGCGCCGCCGGTGATGCCCGCGCTGTCGCCGAGCTTGGAGGGGATGATCTCCACGCCCTTCATCGTGCCGGCCATGGCATAGTCCTGCGCGGTCTCGACGATCACACTCATCATCTCGTCCGAGAGCGCTTCGAGGACACCGCCGCCGACCACCACGACTTCGGGGCTGAGGATGTTCACCAGGTTGGCGACGCCGATGCCGATGTACTCGGCCGCGCCCTCGACAACCTTCTCCACGAAGCGATCGCCACGGCGGATGGCTTTGCGGAGGTCGCCGCTGCGCAGGTCGGCGAGGTTGTCGCCGAGCATCTCGGTCAGCAGCGTCTTCTCGCCGTCCTTCACGCCGGCCTTGATCTGCTGGAAGATAGCCGTGCGGCTGGCCAGCGCCTCGAAGCATCCCTTGTTGCCGCAGCCGCATTTGGGCCCGTTCACGTCCAGCACCATGTGGCCGATCTCGCCGGCCGTGTGATTGAAGCCGCCGTAGAGCTCGCCGTTGACGATGACCCCGCCGCCGATGCCGGTGCCGACGAATATCCCGACCATGTGCTTGGGCTTGCCCTTCAGCTCGGCCACGTGAACCCCGAGCGCAGCGATGTTGCAATCGTTCTCCACGAACACGGGCAGGCCCAGGAGCTTCTCCAGGTCCTTCTTGAGCGGCACGTCCTTCCAGCCCTCGAGGTTCGGCGCGAAGATGACGGTGCCGGCGGCGAAGTCCACTGCGCCAGGGGCGCCGATGCCGACACCCGCAACGTGTTTGAGGCTGAGGTCGGCCTCGTCCACCGCGTCCTGCACGCAGCGGGCGATGCGTTCGACGACGGCATCTACGCCGCGCGTGGATTTAGTGCTCAGCTTGGCGGTGCCGATGCATTCCTGGGGGGTTTTGAAGATGCCGGCGAGGATTTTGGTCCCGCCGAGGTCAACGCCTACGACGTATTCCCCTTTGCTGCCTGCGTCTGCCATAAGAGGGTGAGGTTATGATTTTCCGGCCAATACAGCGCTGATCTTCTTCTGGAGGTCTGCGTTGATCGCCTCGGGCGAGCGCAGTCCATCCACGATGGTGAACCCGTAGCTGGTCTGCATGCGCTGGAAGGTCTCCTGCATGGCGGTCTGGTAGGTCATGAAGCTATCGAACATGTCCCGTGAAAGGCCCAGGTCCATGCCGCTTTCCCAGTAATCAAGGGCTGCATTTTTGGCGAAGGTGCGCTGCACCAACTCCTCCGGCGGGACGTTGAGGTAGAAGACGGCGTCCGGTTCGAGGGCGATGCCATACAGGTTCCGGAGCCAGGCCTCGTCCATGCCGCGCACAAGGTCGCGTGCCATGAGGGTATAGATGTAGCGGTCGGCAAGTACGATGAAGCCGGCCTTGAGCGCGGGCAGGATGATGTTTTCGATCTGGTCGGCGAAGTCCGTCGCATAGAACAGGCTCAGAGTGGTGCGGCTCAGGATGTTGCCCTCCTGCGCCCGCTCCAGCTCCTCGCTGACGAGAGAGGAGCGCTTGAGACCCACCTGCGTCGTGGCGTGGCCCGTGCCTTCCAGCCACTGCACCAGCATGGCGATCTGTGTGGAGCGGCCCGAGCCGTCGGCGCCTTCCACCACGATGAGCTTGCCGGCTAAGCGCTCCAGGTCCACTCCCGGGATGCCATGACCGTAAAAGCGGCGTTTGGTAGGCCGGGGAACGACGATATGGTTGCGGGCGACGCCCTTCACAGGACCGGCGCCTCCTCGCGGACCTTCTTTGGCGCCTCGGGGACGGGCTTGACATGGGGACGTTCGGCGCGGCGGAAATCCTGCAGGCGCAGCTTCTGGCTCACCAGTTCCCGCACTACCGCCTGCTGCTTCTCGACTACCTGGTGGGCGTCTATGACCAGGAAGTTGAACTCCGTGCTCATCGCGAGGTATTGCTCGAGGATGCGGCCCTGGAAGATGCGGAAGCTCTCGTAGGGATCAGTCGAGAGGTGCAGGTCCATGCCGGCCTCGAAATACTTCAACTGGGGGCGCCCATCCAGGATGCGCTTGAGGGAGACTTCCAGCTCGGCTTTGAAGAAGAAGGTTAGGTCGGGCAGCGCGGCGAAGTTGTAGATGCCCCGCACCCATTCCGGGGGGCACCCGCGGACGACATCGCGGGCGAACGCGGTGAAGATGTAACGGTCGCATAGCACGATGTAGCCGGCGCGCAGCAGCGGCACCAGGTGGCGCTCGTAGCGGTCGGCGAAGTCCGTGGCGTGGATCAGGCTGAATGTGGTGGGAGTAAGCAGCTCGCGCTTCTTGCCTTTGCTGGTGGCGGACTTGACCAACTCGGAGGAGTTCCACTCGCTGAAATAGACCTTGAGTTGTTGCAGCTCGAGCCAGCGCTTCAGCAGGTAGATCTGCGTGGATTTGCCTGAGCCGTCGAGGCCTTCGACGGCGATAAGGCGGCCGGGGAAATTCAGCTCGGCAAAGGTCTTCATTGCGACAGTAACAGGCTAGGTCCAGTCAGGTGGAATACAACCCTTTTCTGGTTGCCGGGGGCGAGTGCGAGGCGCTATACGTAGGGTAAGGTTCTTAGACGAGACAGCCAGACGCCATCATGCCATACACCAGCCGCCAGGATGCCACCACCAGCAACGTGCTTTCCGTGATTCTGGGCGGTGGCGCCGGGACGAGGCTGTTCCCGCTGACCAAGGAGCGGGCCAAGCCGGCGGTGCCGCTGGCCGGCAAATACCGGCTGGTGGATATTCCCATTTCCAACTGCATCAACTCGCGGCTGCGCCGCATCTACCTGCTGACGATGTTCAACTCGGCGTCGCTGCATCGGCACATCTCGCAGTCCTACAAGTTCGACCACTTCTCAGGCGGGTTCGTGGAGTTGCTGGCCGCCGAGCAGACCTACACGGACAAGTCGTGGTACCAGGGGACCGCGGATGCGGTGCGCAAGAACATGATCCATTTCCTGAACCAGGAATGGGATTACCTGCTCGTCCTGAGCGGGGACCAGCTCTATCGCATGGATTTTCGCGAGATCGTCAATGCCCATGTGGACAGCGGCGCCGATATCACGGTCGCGACCATTCCCGTCGGCCGGCGCGATGCGGAGTCGCTGGGCATCATGCAAACCG